>CENV01010631.1_pt1 | contig 89649 bp, 85 predicted proteins | sample 530231 | NCBI WGS metagenome assembly CENV01 (sample SAMEA2619815, study PRJEB7988) | marine metagenome | biome: marine biome (ENVO:00000447); feature: surface water layer (ENVO:00002042); material: "saline water (ENVO:00002010), including plankton (ENVO:xxxxxxxx)" | depth 5 m
CACCCCTCGCTCAGCCTAAGGTGAGCCACATGTTCGAAACCTTCGACGCGCTGCTCCTGGCACGCATCCAATTCGCCTTTACGGTGAGTTTCCACTTCATCTTCCCCGCCTTCTCGATCGGGTTGGCGAGCTATCTCGCGGTGCTCGAGGGGCTGTGGTTGAAGACCGGCAAGCAGGTCTATCTCGACCTGTTCAAGTACTGGCTGAAGATCTTCGCCATCGCCTTTGCCATGGGCGTCGTCTCCGGCATCGTCATGTCCTACCAGTTCGGCACCAACTGGTCGGTGTTCTCCGACAAGGCCGGACCGGTGATCGGCCCGCTCATGGCCTATGAAGTGCTGACCGCCTTCTTCCTCGAAGCGGGCTTCCTCGGCGTGATGCTGTTCGGCATGAACAAAGTCGGCCGCAAGCTGCACTTCACCGCCACGCTGATGGTGGCGGCGGGCACCTTCGTTTCGGCCTTCTGGATTCTCTCCGTAAACTCCTGGATGCAGACCCCGACGGGCTACGAGCTGGGCGCGAATGGCCAGTTCCTGCCGGGTGACAGCTGGATCGCCATCATCTTCAACCCCAGCTTTCCTTACCGGCTCGTCCACACGGTGATCGCGGCCTATCTCACCACGGCCTTCGTGGTTGGCGGCGTGGGCGCCTGGCACCTGCTCAAGGACAAGACCAACGAGCACGCGCGAAAAATGTTCTCGATGGCGATGTGGATGGCAGCATTGGTCGCTCCGGTGCAGATCTTCGCTGGCGACCAGCACGGTCTCAACACGCTGGAGCATCAGCCCGCCAAGGTCATGGCGATGGAGGGGCACTATCAAAGCCACCCGGACGGCGCGCCGTTCTACCTGTTCGGCATTCCCAACGACAAGACGCAGACGCTCGAATATGCCGTGGGCATTCCCAAGGCATCGAGCCTGATCCTCAAGCACGATCTCAATGCGCCGCTGGCCGGGCTCGACACCATTCCGCGCGACGAGCAGCCGCCGGTATTCCTGGTGTTCTGGGCCTTCCGGATCATGGTCGCAATCGGCACTGGCATGATGCTGCTGGGCTTCTGGAGCCTGTTCGCGCGCTGGCGCGGCACGATTTACGAATGGCCTGCGCTGCACCGCGCGGCCATCGTGATGGGGCCGACCGGCTTTATCGCGGTGATCGCCGGGTGGGTCACCACCGAGGTCGGACGCCAGCCCTATACGGTCTATGGCCTGTTGCGCACCGCACAATCGGCCAGCCCGCTCGATGCGCCCGCGCTCGCGGCCAGCCTGCTTGCCTTCATCATCGTCTATTTCGCCGTGTTCGGTGCAGGCGTGTGGTATATTCTCAAGCTGATGCAGAAGCCGCCGCACACGGGCGAGAAGGGCGTCAAGCGCACCGAGAAGGGGCCGGTCCGCACGGCCGGGATCACGCCGGGACCATCGCAGAACCCCGGCGATCCCAGCGCCCTGCCCGAAGATCATGAGGAGGCGACCGATGGCCGTTAATATCGATCTCACCACCATCTGGGCCTTCATCATCGCCTTCGGCATCTTTGCCTATGTGGTGATGGACGGGTTCGATCTCGGCATCGGCGTGCTCTTCCCCAGCTTTCAGCCGGGGCCGGAGCGTGACCGGGCGATGAACTCGATTGCGCCTGTATGGGATGGCAACGAAACCTGGCTCGTGCTGGGCGGCGGCGGGCTGTTCGCGGCCTTCCCGCTCGCCTATGCTGTGATCCTTCCCGCGACCTACCCGCTGATTATCGCGATGCTTCTGGGCCTCGTGTTCCGCGGCGTCGCTTTCGAATACCGCTGGCGTGATCCAGCCCACCGCGCCTTTTGGGACAACGCCTTCACCGGCGGATCGCTGGTCGCGGCGATGAGCCAGGGCATGATCCTCGGCGCGATCCTGCAGGGCATCAAGGTGGTCGACCGTGCCTATGCCGGAAGCTGGTTCGACTGGCTCACGCCCTACACGCTCCTTACCGGCCTTGGCACCGTGGCAGGCTATGCCCTCCTCGGCAGCACCTGGCTGATCTGGAAGCTCGATGGCGAAGCGCAGGACCATGCCCGCAAGCTGGCAATGCGCGCCGGGCTCGCAACCGTCGTCCTGATGGCCGGGGTCAGCCTTTATAACGTCGCCCTCAACGAGACCTATGCCGCCAAGTGGCTCACCGCGCCCGAGCTTTACTATGCTCTGCCAGTGCCGATCCTGACGGCAATCGTGGCGCTCTTGCTGTGGCGCGCGATCCGCACGGCCCAGCATTCAAAACCGTTCTGGCTCTCGATCTTGCTGTTCCTGTTCGGCATGGCCGGGCTCGGCTTCACGATCTGGCCGAATGTCGTGCCACCGGGAATCACCATCTGGGACGCCGCCGCGCCTGAACGCAGCCAGATCTTCATGCTGGTGGGCGTGGCCATCACCATGCCGCTGATCATCGCCTACACCGGTTGGGCATACTGGGTGTTCCGCGGCAAGGTGGGCGACGAAGGCTACCATTGATGGCACCTGAGGAAATCCCCGCCGACCGCGCGCCGCTGTGGCAGCGACTCGCGTGGTTGGCCGCGATCTGGGCCGGCAGCGTCGCGGTGCTGGGGGTGGTTGCCTATGGCCTGCGGCTCTGGATTGCCCCTTAGAGCTATTCGCTCTTGCAGCAAAACCCGCGCTGCGCCCCTTGTAATCCTCCCGTAACATCGCCATTGGGAACTCGCCCGCAGCTACCCCCACGGACCCCCATGATAACGACGCATCCTTTCTACGACGCGGACGGCGACAAATTGCGCGAGGAATGCGGCGTGTTCGGCATTATCGGCGCTGCCGATGCCGCCGCCGCCACCGCGCTTGGCCTTCACGCCCTGCAACATCGCGGCCAGGAAGCCGTCGGCATCAGCGCTTTCGACGGCACCGAGATTTACACCCGGCGCGGCCTCGGCCACGTCGCCGAGAACTTCTCCACCGAGGAATCGCTGGCCGAACTGCCCGGCCACATGGCGGTCGGCCACGTGCGCTATTCCACCACCGGCGGTTCGGGCCTGCGCAACGTCCAGCCGCTCTATGCCGATCTCGCCAGCGGCGGCTTTGCCGTGGCGCATAACGGCAACATTTCCAACGCGATGCGGCTCAAGAAAGACCTCGTCAAGGGCGGCGCGATCTTCCAGTCGACCTCGGACACCGAGGTCATCATCCACCTCGTCGCCACCAGCCGCTATCACACCATGCTCGATAAGCTGGTTGACGCGCTGCGGATGGTCGAAGGCGCCTATGCGCTGATCGTGATGACCCCGCGCGGCATGGCCGCCTGCCGCGACCCGCTCGGCATTCGCCCGCTGGTCATGGGCAAGCTGGGCGATGCCACCGTGTTCGCCAGCGAAACGGTCGCGCTTGACGTGGTCGGTGCTGACTTCGTGCGTCAGGTCGAACCGGGCGAACTGATCGAGGTCGATCACGACGGATCGGTCCGCTCGCACCGTCCCTTCGGCAACAACCCGGCCCGCCCCTGCATCTTCGAGCACGTCTATTTCAGCCGCCCCGACTCGGTGTTCAACGAGCGCTCGGTTTACGAGAGCCGCCGCAACATCGGCATGGAGCTGGCCAAGGAAAGCCCGTGTGAGGCCGACATCGTCGTGCCTGTGCCCGATAGCGGCGTGCCCGCTGCCATCGGTTTTTCGCACCAGTCGGGCATTCCGTTCGAGCTGGGGATCATCCGTTCGCACTATGTCGGACGCACCTTCATTCAGCCCTCGGACGGCGCGCGCCACGCCAGCGTGAAGCGCAAGCACAACGCCAACCGCGCGCTGGTGGAAGGCAAGTCCATCGTGCTGATCGACGATTCGATCGTGCGCGGCACCACCAGCCTCAAGATCGTGCAGATGATGCGCGATGCAGGGGCGAAGGAAGTCCATTTCCGCGTCGCCAGCCCGCCCACCGGCTATGGCTGCTATTACGGCGTCGATACGCCCGAACGCTCCAAGCTGCTGGCAGGCCGAATGGATCTGGAGGCCATGTGCAAGCACATCCAGGCCGACAGCCTCGCCTTCGTCTCGATTGACGGGCTCTATCGCGCCGTGGGCCTTCCGGGCCGCGACAAGGCCTGCCCGCAATATTGCGACGCATGCTTCACCGGCGAATACCCCACGGGTCTCACCGATCTGGAAGCTCGCAACGGCGAATCGGCACAACTGACACTCCCGGTCGGAAAGGTCGCCTGATGGCAGACAGCAACACTACGCGCCCGCTTGAGGGCAAGATCGCGCTTGTCACCGGTTCCTCGCGCGGGATCGGCGCAGCCACGGCCAAGGCTTTGGCGGCCGAGGGTGCACATGTGGTCATCACCGGGCGCAAGGTCTCTGATCTGGAAGCGGTGGAAGACGCGATCCATTCCGCCGGCGGCAATGCCACCATCGCCCCGATGGATCTGGCCGAAAGCGATTCGATTGCCCGCCTCGCCGAGGCCGTCGCGCAGCGGTGGGATCGGCTCGACATACTCGTCATCAATGCCGCCACGCTGCCCACGCTTACCCCGGTAACGCAAATCGACCGCAAGCAGCTCAACCAGGCCCTCACCCTCAACGTGCTGGCCACGCAGGCCCTGCTCTCCGCCTTCGACCCGCTGCTCAAGCGCTCCGAAGCAGGGCGGATCATCGGCGTGACCAGCTCTGTCGGTGCCGAACCGCGCGCGTTCTGGGGTGCCTATGGCGCGACCAAGGCCGCTTTCGACAATCTGTTGATGGCCCATGGGCAGGAAATCGCCCGCATCTCGGAAACACGGGTGGCAGTGCTCGATCCGGGCGCCACGCGCACTGCGATGCGCGCCCGCGCCTATCCGGGCGAAGATCCCGAGTCGGTCAAGCCGCCGGAAGCCGTGGGCGACTTCATCGCGAATATGCTGCGCGAAGACTTCCCCAATTTGCACCGGGTGCGAGTGTCAACGCCAGCTTAAGCAGGTTTGCCAACGTTTCGGTAATCGCGAGCGGTAATGTTGTAAGATCGAAGGCCACCTAGGCCGCATCTTCGCCGCGACCATTACCGGACCCCGCCCATGAGTTCGCAGAACCGTCCCGATATTTACGACATCGCCGCGCAGGAAGACCGCAGCGCGACACGCGCGCCGCTGATGATCCCGGCACAGCTGCGCATGGCGGGAATGCGCGCGGTCCAGACCGTGGTGAGCGACCTTTCTCTGTCAGGATTTTCGGCGACTTCGATCACCCGCATGCATCCCGGCTCGGTGTGCTGGCTCACCCTTCCCAACCTCGAAGCCCAGCAGGCCGAAGTGGTCTGGTGGGAAGATTCGAAGGTTGGTTGTGCTTTTGTAAACCTGCTCTCGCCTATCGTGCATGACACGATCATGGCGCGCTATCGCGGTGAACAATCGCCCCGCCCCTAGCACGGCGCCCACCACCGACCTGCCGCCGCGATGGCAGGCCATCGTCTCCTTCGTTTAGCAACCCGGATGCTTTGGCCTGCCTTCGCGGCGGCGTGAGGTCAGCGCTACTCGTCGAGTCCGAACTGCCGCAGATACCAGTTTAAGATCGTGCGATTGCACGCGCTGTCGCGGGTCGCCAGGCATACGAACAGCGTGTCGTTGGGCTGGTATTTGTGGACAGCCACATCCATTCCATAAGAGTTTCCTCCATGGCCATAACTTACACCGGGCGAGACGACGAAACCCAACCCCCAGCCGAATGACTCGCTCGGCGTCAAAGCCTGCGCGAGCATTGCGGACGATAACAGCGTCCCGTCCTCCAAGGCCCCGAAAAAGGCCACCATGTCGCTGGCACTGGCAACACCGCCGCCGCCGGGCGTACCGCGCCACGGCAGCACATCGCGATTGGGCACCAGCTCACTTTCCTGCCCATAAAACGTGGTGAGGCCCTCTGCCACGTCGTCCATCTCGCTCGCCTGCGGATAGCCGGCGTGGGCCATGCCGGCCGGATCGAACACGTGGCGCTGGATATAGTCGTAGTAGTCTTCCCCGCTTACAGCTTCCACGACAAGCCCGAGCAGCAGCATGCCGTAGCTGCCATATTCGAACTGCGTACCCGGTTCGAAGGAAGGGTCGCGCTGGCCGTTCAGAGCGACGATGTCGCCAAGGCTGCGAACCTGTGCGCGCGTGTCGCCGTACTCACGGCGCAAGATGCCCATGTCGCCGGTGCCGTCGCGGTGAGTTAGCAGGTGGCGGATCGTCACCTGCTCGCGGACCTGCGCATTAGGATAGTCGGGCAGATAGCGGCCAAGCGGCTCGTCGAGATCGATCTTGCCCTGCTCGACCAGCTGCAACACGGCCACGGTCGTGAACATCTTGCCTGCCGAGGCAATTAAGAACGGAGTATCGGGCGTGATCGGACGGGTTCCGGCAAGGTCGGCGGAGCCGTAGGTCTGCACCCACGGCTCTCCCTCGCCCGGCACGATCATCACGATCCCGGCAAAGGTGTCGCCTTCAGCCTCTCTCGCGGCGGCTGCGAGGGTGTAGTTGGCTGCGCCGGCGGCTGATAGATTGTAGGGATGGAGCGGAATGATGGCGCGGCGGCCGTTCTCGTCATCGATGAGCCGTACAGTCACACGGACCAACGCGGGAAAACAGCGTTCGGCAGTCAGCACCACGTACTCGTTTGCATCCTTGGAGAGGACCCTCACTGGATCGAGGCCGCAGCTGGCCCGCGCCATGTCCAGCTCGTAGGCCGGATTCGGGTTGCCCATGCGGGTTTCGTAGAAGCTGCGGATCGCCGCCGCATCGCCGCTGTTGAAGACGGGCAGCCATTGCGCAAACAGCGCCTCGGCATCCTCGCCTTCCTGCGCTGCAAGCGGTTGTGCGGCCAGCGCAAACGCCGCTACAATCAGACCTTTCCACCCCATTGCACCCTCCTCCTCTGTGGCGGAGGATAGCGCAGGGAAGAGGCCTTGCCTAATCCCGCTCGACCGCCTTGGCCTTGCGGGTCGAGAACATGCCGGTGGTATCGACGATTGCCTTGGCCAGAAAGCTGTCAGCATCCATCCGCTGGAATTGGCGGTGGCTGACGAGGAAGGTCACGATATCGGCCTCCTCGCGCGCTTCCTCAGCATTGGCCAACCTCACATTGGGCAGATCGGCCAGAGCCTTGGGCAAGGCAGCGAGGTTCGGTTCCACCACCAACACCTGCGCCCCATCGAGCGCTGCCACGGCTTCGACGATCTCCATCGCCGGGCTTTCGCGCACGTCGTCGACATCGGGCTTATAGGTGATTCCGTAGCAGGCGATGGTCGGCACCTTGAAGCGGTTGGCGAGCCGTTCGACCTGCGCCACCACGCGGTGCGGCTTGTCGTCGTTGACCTCGCGCGCCATGCGAATAAGGCGCGCCTCCTCCGGCGCGCTGTCGACGATGAACCAAGGGTCGACCGCGATGCAGTGTCCGCCCACGCCCGCGCCCGGCATCAGGATGTTCACGCGCGGGTGCTGGTTGGCCAGTTCGCGCACCTGCCACACGTCGGTGCCAAGCTTGTCACAGATGATCGACAGCTCGTTGGCGAAAGCGATATTGACATCGCGGTAAGCATTTTCGGAGAGCTTGCACAACTCGGCCACCCGGCTGTCGGTGACGTAGCAGGTGCCCATCACGAAGCTCTGATAAAGCCGCGCGGCCTTGTTAGCACAGTCGAGCGTGAGGCCGCCAATGATGCGATCGTTGCTGACCAGTTCGCGCAGCATCTGGCCAGGCAGGATGCGCTCGGGGCAATGGCACAGGGCGACATCGGCGCTGCCATCCTCGTCGCGGTAGCGCGGGAAGGTGAGGTCGGGCCGTTCCTGGGCGAAGATTTCGGCCAGCCGCTCGGTGCTGCCAACCGGCGAGGTGCTCTCGAGGATCACCACGTTGCCCTTGGCCAGCACCGGCGCGATCGTGCGCGCGGCGCCTTCCACGAAGCTCATGTCGGGCGCCTGATCGACCATCGGCGTGGGCACGGCGATGATGAAATAGTCGGCCGGCTCGGGCTCGGTGGTGGCGCGCAGGCGCTTGGTTTCGACCGCCGCGCTAAGCAACATCTGCAGGTCGGGTTCCTGAAAGTGCGCTTGCCCTGCATTGATGAGGTCGACCACGTCCTGCTTGACGTCGAGGCCGATCACCTCGTGGCCGCGGCTCGCCAGCATGGCGGCGGTGGGCAGGCCGATATAGCCAAGACCAACGGTGCAGACTTTCATGACTTCGAACTCACGAACTGGGCGACGGAGGCGGCGATTTTCCGGGCCGCCGTGCCGTCGCCATAGGGAAAGACCGCGCGCGCGCGGCTGGCGTAGTAGCTTTCGTCCTCGATCAGCCGGGCGACTTCGCCCGCGATCACGCTGACATCGGTGCCGACCAGCGAGGCAACGCCAGTGGCCACGGCCTCGGGCCGTTCGGTGACCTCGCGCATGACCAGCACCGGCTTGCCGAGCGCGGGCGCCTCTTCCTGAATGCCGCCGCTGTCGGTCAGCACGAGGTGTGCGGCCTGCATCAGCGCCACCATCTGCACATAGTCGACCGGCGGGATCAGGTGGACTGCGCCGGTGCTGCCCAGCCTTGCTTCGACCACCTCTTTCACCTGCGGATTGAGGTGGACGGGATAGACCACCTCGGCATCGCCGCGCGCGGCTATCGTCGCCAGCGCGTCGCAGATACGGGCAAAGCCGTCGCCAAAGCTCTCGCGGCGGTGGCCGGTGACAAGCACCAGCTTTTTCGCCGGATCGAGATTGAGGCCCAGCCCCGCCATCTCATCACCTTGCAATTGGCCCGCCACATAAAGCAGCGCGTCGATACCCGAGTTGCCGGTGACTTCGATATGGCGTTCCACCGGGCGCTCATTGCGCAAGTTCTGCGCCGAGATATCGGTCGGGCACCAGAGCAGTTCGGCCACCGCGTCGATGGAAATGCGGTTGTATTCCTCGGGCCAGGGGCGGTGAATGTCGTGGCTGCGCAGGCCCGCCTCGACATGGCCCACCGGCACCCGGGCGTAAAACGCTGCCAGCGCTGCCGCCATGGCCGAGGTCGTATCGCCATGCACCAGCACCAGACCGGGCCGATGCTCGGCGATCAGGTGCTCCATTTGCTTGAGCACGCGCGACGTGATGTCGCCCAGCGTCTGGCCTGGGGTCATCAGGTCGAGGTCGATATCGGGCTTCTCGCCAAACACGGCGAACACCTGATCGAGCATCTGCCGGTGCTGGCCGGTGGTCACGACCTTTAGGTCAACCTCGGGCACCGCGCGCAGCGCGCGCACCACGGGGAGCATCTTGATGGCCTCGGGCCGGGTTCCGATTACGAGCAGGACAGGGGTCACGCTGCGGGCTCCGGCAAGAGGCATTGGGTCGAATTGGTCACGCCAAGGCCCGTAGCAAAGGCGCGTTAAAACAGTCCTACCCGGCTGTTCACCCTATTGGGAAGCAGATGCATTGCGCGCGTCCACAGCGGACTGCACCGCTTCGTAAAAGCGGGTGCGCTCGGCCATGACGCCGCCCTTGGTGCTGGCGACCGGCCAATCGGCATTGGTCGCGATCACCAGCTTGCGTGCAGGATCAATGAAGATGCCCTGCCCGAAGATCCCGCTCGCGCCGAAGCCGCCGCCGGGATAGGTCCACCACTGGTAGCCATAGCCGCGATTGCGGTCGGTATCGAAGTGCTTGGCGGTGGCCTTGGCGAACCAGTCCTCGGGCACCACATGCTTGCCGCCCGCCACCCCGTTATCGAGCACGAACTGGCCGAAGCGCGCCATGTCGCGGGTGCGCGCCTGGAAGCAGCAGCCGCCCATCTCGCGTCCGTTGGAGTTAAGCAGCCATGAGGCATCGGCCTCCATCCCATAGGGCCGCCACACTTTCTCGGACATATAGTCAGCCAACGACTTGCCCGTGGCCGCCATCACCAGCGCGCCGATCATGTTGGTTTCGCCGGTGTTGTAGTGCCAGCGCTCACCCGGCGGCGCGGCGCGATCCAGGGTGCGCATATAGGAGACGGTCGCGTCCATGTCGCCCTCGGGCTTGTGCGCGTTGAAGCGGGCGACGTCGGACGCGGGATCGGTATAGTCCTCGTTCCAGGCCACGCCCGAAGTCATGGTCAGCACCTGCCGGATAGTCACGCCATCATAGGCCGAGCCCTTGAGGTCGGTGATATAGTCGGTGATCGGATCGTCGAGGCTTTTGATCGCGCCGTCCTGCAAGGCCGCGCCGACCAGCGTGGAGGTGAGGCTCTTGGCGACCGAGAAGCTGGTCCACTTGCCCTGCGCGTCGAAGCCGAGGCCATAGCTCTCATAGACCAGCTGGCCGTCAACGAGGATCACGATGGCGGCGCTGCGCTGGCTGGCCTCGAAGGCGGGCATGTCCATACCGATGGCAAGCGGCGCGCCCTTGGGCAGCGGATGCACCGCCCCGCCCGCTTCCACCACATGGCTTTTGGCGAGGAAGGGAAACTGGTCCATCGCCCGGAACATCGCATCGCGCGTGCCTTCATCCCAGAACAGCACGTCTGTGTTGGTCGGTGGATGAAACAGAACCGCGCGCTGTTCGCGGGTGAGCAGGGCCAGCCCGGCAACCGCACCAACAACCAAAATAGCGACCACAATAATAATTGCTTTTTTCATGATGGCGCTATTGCGTCGCTTTGTTTCACCAGCGTGACCTGACTGACCTCGATCCCGCCGCCGCGAAAACCGCCTTCGCAATACATCAGGTAGTAACGCCAGAGCCGGATGAAACGCTCGTCAAACCCTGTGGGCAGACGCCCCTCGACAACGGCAGCATCGAACCGCTCGCGCCAGGCCTTCAGCGTCTCGGCATAGTCGAGCCCGAAGTCCTCCTGATCCTCCCACGCCAGCCCACGCGCCTCGGCCAGCCGACGGAACTCGCTGGTGCGCAGCAGCATCCCGCCGGGGAAGACATAGGCCTGAATGAAATCGGCACTGGCGGCATAGGCGTCAAAAATGTCGTCGCAGATGGCGATATACTGGATCGCCGCGCGGCCACCGGGGCGCAGCACGCGGGCCACGCAATCGAGAAAGGCAGGCCAGTATTCGCGGCCCAGAGCCTCGACCATCTCGACGCTGACCACGCCGTCGAACTGCCCCTCGACATCGCGATAGTCGCGCTTGTGGAAGGCCACATCGGGCCACTGCGCGCGGGCATAGGCGAGCTGCTGGTCGGAAATGCTGATCGCTTCGACATGCGGAACCGAGCGCGCCAGATAGGCCGCCAGCGAGCCCCAGCCGCAACCAATCTCAAGCACACTTGAGCTATTTCCGATTCGCCCGGCGAGTCGCTCCCACTTGCGGCGCTGCGCCGCTTCGAGTCCGTCGCCGCCCATGTGGTAAGCCGAGGAATAGGTCATGCTCGGATCGAGCCATGCGCCGTAGAAGTCGTTGCCGAGATCGTAGTGCGCATGGATGTTCTTTTCGGCCTGCGCGCGGGTGTTGCGTTTCAGGGCATGGAGCGCCCTTGCCGCCAGCCGCCACGGCCCCTTGGCGCGGGCGGTATCGCCGAGGCTTGCGGCATTGGCCATGAACAGCGCGAACAGCGGCACCGGATCGGGGCTATCCCACTCGCCCGCTTCCCACGCCTGATACCAGCCGACCGACCCTCCGGTCGCCAGCCGCACCAGCGCGCGCCAATCTTTCAGGTGGACCTCGCATTCGAAGCCGGGAGTATGGCCGCCCAGTGTGCGGCGCGTGCCATCGGGCAGCACGGCGTGGATTGCCCCGCTCTCAAGGCGTTCGTCGATACGGTCCACAATGCGGGCCAAGCCGGGGGCAAACAGGCGCGCGAGCAGGCCCGGCCTTGTGCCGAATTGCTGCCCCGCACCCAGCAGCTGCGTTCCTCTCGCCTCCCTCGCGGACATTCCGTATCTTATGGAGAACCGCTCCCCAACGGGCAAGCCGGGAAGCTAATCTTTGGCTTCACGATAGGCGCTCAGGGCGCGCTCGCGCGCCTCCTTGTGGCCGATGATTTTCACCGGATAGTCGCCGCGCTGGTCGTCGGCTGGATCGTGAATTGCGCTGCCTGTCAGATGCGCCAGTTCGGGCACCCAGTGGCGAATATAGCCCGCCGCATCGAACTTCTCCGACTGGCTGAGCGGGGCCATGATCCGCACGAACATGTTCGAATCGACCCCCGTGCCGCTGACCCACTGCCAGTTCACCGCGTTGCTGGCATAGTCGGCGTCCACGAGCGTGTCCCAGAACCAGCGCTCGCCCTCGCGCCAGTCGATCAGCAGATGTTTGACGAGGAAGCTGGCCGCGATCATCCGCACGCGGTTGTGCATCCAGCCGGTGTGCCAGAGCTGGCGCATTCCGGCGTCGACAATCGGGTAACCAGTGCGGCCCTGCTGCCATACTTCCAGCTCCCCGGCGATCACATGGCCACGATTGGGGTTGCGCCAGAGGCCATCATCGTAGCCGTCGCGGTAGCTTTTGACCGGATAGTCGGGGAACTGGCAGATCACGTTCTGCGCATAGTCGCGCCAGAGCAGCTCGGAGCGATAGATGCGCGCGCCCTCGGAGGTGTAGCGGGTCATCGCCTGCCAGAGCATTGCGGGCGAGATCTCGCCGAAATGGAGGTGCGGGCTCATCTTCGAGGAGCCGTCGATTGCGGGCAGGTTGCGGTCCTCGTCGTAGTTGCTGACGACGTCGAGGAAGCTCTCGAACCGCTCCATTGCGGCGGCGGTTCCAGCGCTCCATTCCTCGCGCATCCCACCTGCCCAGTCGGGCTTGGTCGGGAGCAGGTTCCAGTCTGCGAGGGTATCGCTGGCTGGCCATGTGCCCGGCGCACTGAGCGAGGGCTCGGGGAGGATGTCGAAGCTGTCGATGGCGGCGAGGCTCGCCTTCATGAAGGGGGTGTAGATCTTGTAAGGATCACCCGATCCGGTCGTCACCGCACCGGGCGGTAGCAGGTAGTTGCCATCGTAAAGACGCAGGTCGAGGTGCTCTTTCAGCCCGCCTTGCGCCTTGCGCCACCACGGCTCGTAATGGCGCAGCGCGTGGACGGTCTCGGCGCCGGTTTCCCTGGCAAGCTTGCAAAGTTCCTCCACCGTATCGCCGCGCCGCAGGATCAGCCGCGAATGATGGCGGGCAAGATCGCGTTCAAGCGCCTCCAGCGACTGGTGCAGATACCAGCGCGAAGCTCCGCCATAGGCGTGACCCTTCGCCAGCGCGTCGTCGAGCACATAGACCGCGATCACCGGGCCAGCCTCGGCGGCGGCGGTGAAGGCGCGCTGGTCGGCGAGGCGCAGGTCGCGCCGGAGCCAGACGATCTGGGGCTTGGTCACAAGAACCTCCGTTCGTGGTGGTAACGTCAGTCCTGTTGAGACAGTTCCTCGCAAGCCACATCGGGCAGCGCGAGCGTGAAAGTGCTGTTTCCGGAATAGCGCGCGTCTTGGAGCACCACCGAGCCATCCTCCGCCCGCACGGCAAAAGGCGCGCGCGACCAGAACAGGAAGGCATCAAGCTGGCTGTTGGTCTGACGCAGGGTATCGGTGTCAGGCCATGCGCAGCGCCGGTCGGTGATCGGCTCGAACACACCTGAATCGGGATTGCGAATCCACCAGTTATTCGGCACTCCTGCGATGGTATCACGATGCCAGAAAGCGGCTGGTGGCGGGCTGCCAATCACGATCTGTCCCGGCAGATAGGGCGCATCCAGCCGCGCCGTTTCGGCCGCCCAGGTCACACCGGCATTCACCCCGATATAGGCCAGCACCCCGGCCAGCGTCACCCGCGCCACCTTGCGCCAGTCGCCGCCCCGCTTCTCACGCCGCAGCGACAACCACAGGCCCAGCCCCATGCCGATCCAAAGCCAGATATCGATAATGAACAGCACATCGCCATAGAACCAGCGGTGCGAAAACGGCTCGAGCAGCCGGATGCCGTAGACATTCATCCAGTCGAGCGCCGGATGGGTCAGGCAAGCGATGAAGGCGAGCGCGAACAGCCACCCGAAGCGCACCGGAAGCCGCCCCTCGGGCCGCTTACCGCGGCTCTCCTGCCAGCGATCGAAACCCCACAGGATGCCCGCCAACAGCAAGGGCAACAGCACCAGCGCAGGCGGGCCGTGGGTGATGCCGCGGCGGAAGGCCAGATGCTCCAGCCCCGTGGTCCAGGCAAAGCAGGTGACATCCACATCGGGCAGGTTCGCGCCGATAATCAGCGCAGGCATGGCAAGGCCGGTCTTTCTCTTGAGACCGGCCTGCCCGATCAGCGCGCCGACGAGCGAATGGGTGAGGTTGTCCATTCGCCCGTGGCTAGCAGGTTCAGACGAGTTCGCCGAGCATCTGCGCGTCGAAGCCTCGCAAGGCGTCCTGACGTCCATCGCGCACCGCGTTGGCGAACTCGGGGTTGGCGATCAGCGCGCGGCCGACCGCGATCAGATCGAACTCGCCCGCCTCCATTCGACGCTCAAGCTCGCCGATATCGGCCACCTTGCTGCTTTCACCGGCAAAGGCACCGAGAATATCGCCATCAAGCGCCACCGAGCCGACGCTGATTGTCGTCGCGCCGGTCAACTTCTTGGCCCAGCCCGCGAAGTTGAGGCCTTTCTCGCCGTCGATCTCGGGGAACTCCGGCTCCCAGAAGCGGCGCTGCGAAGCGTGGATCACATCGACCCCAGCGGAGACCAGCGGGCCGAGCCAGGCTTCCATTTCGTCGGGCGTCGGCGCGAGCTTTACGGTGTAGTCCTGCGCCTTCCACTGGCTCACGCGCATGATCAGCGGCATATCCTCGGGCATTGCGGCGCGGACCTGCTTGACGATCTCGACGGCGAAGCGGCTGCGTTCGGGCAAGGTCGCCCCGCCCCATTTGTCGTCGCGGCGGTTCATCGCGCCCCAGAAGAACTGGTCGATCAGGTAGCCGTGCGCGCCGTGCAGCTCGATGGTGTCGAAGCCGAGCTTCACCGCATCGGCAGCGGCGCTGGCGAACTTGGCGACGGCGTCGGCGACGTCCTCTTCGCTCATCGCCTTGCCGAACGGCTCGCCCTTGTCATCGATGCCGGAGGGGCCTTCGGGCTGGCCGGGACGCGGCTGGTCAGGGACCTGCGCGGCAACGAGCCCGGTGTGCCACAGCTGCGGCGCGATCTTGCCGCCCGCACCGTGGACAGTCTCGACCACGTTGCCCCAGCCCGCGAGTGACTTTTCGCCGTGGAAGGCCGGAATATCCGGGTGGTTGCGCGATTCCGGGCGGTCTATGCCGGTGCCTTCGGTGATGATCAGCCCGGTGCCGCCAGCAGCGCGCTTGCGATAGTACTCGGCGACGTTTTCGCCGGGCACGCCTTGGGGCGAGAAGTTGCGCGTCATCGGCGCCATGACAATGCGGTTGGGCAACGAAAGGCCCTTGATGGTAAGCGGGGTAAACAGTGCAGACATGGTCATCTTGCTCCGATTGAAGATCAGTTACCGCAAAGCTGGGGAGAAAGGTTGCATGGAACAACCCGCTTTGTGTCCGGCCAAGAAAAACTTCGCGCGGCGCGTGGCGGCACCCAATCCGCGCTCGTGCGTTCACCGGGCAATGGGACATTTCCAATGAACGCCTTATCGAGATCGCGCCACTGGCTGTTTCGCGAGCAGCGCGTGCTCGCGCTGTTTCTGGTTAGTGCCGCTTTGGTGGCCGGGTTCGTGGCCTTGGCAGGCGAGATGCAGGAGGGCGAAACCCACGCCTTCGACATCGCCATTCTCGAAGCCCTGCGCCAACCGGGCCATCCAGCGCAGTTGATCGGACCGGGCTGGCTGCAACAGGCCGCCACCGATATCACCGCGCTTGGCGGGGTGACGGTGCTCTCGCTGGTGAGCGTGCTGGCGGTGGCCTTCCTGCTGCTGCGCAAACGCTGGCGGCAGGCCGGGTTTACCGCAATTGCCACCATGGGCGGCGCGCTGATCGGGAGCCTGCTGAAAGGCCTGTTCGCCCGCCCCCGGCCCGAGGTGGTGCCGCACCTTGTCGAGGTGACTTCGCTGAGCTTTCCCAGCGGGCATTCGCTCAATAGCGCGATCATTTATCTCACGCTGGCGGTGATGATCGCGCGCAGTTTTACCGACCGCACCAGCCGCGTGTTCACCGTCGCGGTGGCGGTGATGCTGGTGCTGGCCATTGGCTGTACGCGGGTGTTGCTGGGCGTCCATTACCCCACCGACGTGCTCGGCGGGTGGACGCTGGGCGCGGCCTGGGCGCTGCTGGTGGGGATCATCGCCGACGTGCTGCAGAAGCGGCACAAGATCGAGGAGCCGACCAACGGACAGGGCGAGGCCGAGACCCCGCCCCTGCCCAATTCGCCTTAGACCGGGTCTTGCGCGGTGCCGCTGACGGTCCAGGTCTGGCCCTTGGCGAGCAGCTTGGCGAGGTTGTTGTCCTTGCCTTCGACCGCCTTGGCCCTCTCGGCGATCACGGCGCTCTCATAGGTCTCTGCGGGATCGTCGTAGATCACGCCAAGCGGCATCGGGAAGGGGCCGAACTCCAGCTCGATCAGCATGTGCGCGAGCATCCGGTTCTTGGCATCGTGGACGCAGACACCAGCGGCTTCCCAGTCGCCATCGACCACATCGACCACCTCGAATGAGAACGTCTCGGGCACCAGCTTGAGGCCCTTCACTTCGCCCTTCTTGGCATTGCCGAACAGCATCGGCTTACCGTGCTCAAGCCACAACTGACGATCCTCCGCGCCCTTGGGAGCAGCGAAATCGTTGAACACGTCCTTATTGTAGACGATGCAGTTCTGGAAAATCTCGATGAAGGCCGCGCCCTGATGCGCATGGGCGGCCTTGAGCACGTCGGGTAGATTCTTCGAAACGTCGAACCCGCGCCCGATGAAGCGCGCACCTGAACCGAGCGCGAAGGCGCAGGGGTTGGCCGGGTGATCGACCGAGCCCAAAGGCGAGGTCGGCGTGCGGGTGTGCTCGCGGCTGGTGGGTGAATACTGGCCCTTGGTGAGGCCATAGATCTCATTGTTGAACAGCATGATCTGCATGTTCACGTTGCGGCGCAGCACGTGCATCATGTGGTTGCCGCCGATGGACAGGCCATCGCCGTCACCGGTGACCAGCCAGACGTCGAGATCGGGGTTGGCCAGCTTCACGCCGGTGGCGAAGGCGGGCGCGCGGCCGTGGATGGTGTGGAAGCCGTAGGTCTCCATGTAATAGGGGAAGCGGCTGGAGCAGCCGATCCCGCTGATGAAGACGGTGTTGGCCGGGTCAGCGCCAAGCTGCGGCAGCGTGCGCTGCACGGCCTTGAGGATCGCGTAGTCGCCGCAACCGGGGCACCAGCGCACCTCCTGGTCGGTTTCCCAGTCCTTGAGGGTGGTTTCGATTTTCGCCTGAACGTTCATTCGCTGTCACTTTCTACCGGAGCCACAACCCGTTCCGGACCAAAGACTTTTTTCATCACTTCGTCGTCGAAGTCGTCGTCTGCTTCTTTCGAAAGAATGACGGCGATGACCCTCATGAAAACTCCGTCATGCCAAAGAGACCAAGTCTCTCTCATGCCCATTCCGGTTTCGTATGAACCGCGCATACCAACGATCTCTGGGTGTCCCGGTGGGCTAAAAGGCTCTTCCGCTATGACCTTGGTTATGCCGGCCTCATGAAATGATTCCCGCATGTTTCTGCGCAGCGCATCGAACGACATGCGATGTTCCGGAACAATTGTTGCACCAATCGCTGCCTGCTTGAGCAAGTCATCGGGCATACAAGTGATACCCCTTGCTCCTTCGTCTCCAAGCGGTTCCTCGGCACAGGAGATACCAAGAAAACTCGTTGGCAGAGGTGCCATCAATGGCACCCTTGCGAAATCGTCTTGCGCTGCTGCTGATGCGGCGACTGATGCGACGGCTAAGCCGAAGAAGGATGCAAAGGCCTTCATTCCGCCAGCGCCAGTTCGATCGCGGCTTCAAGCTCGGCGATCTTGAACGGCTGGCCGCTCGTCTTGGTGTAGGGCTGTGCATCGACCAGCAGCTGGTCGCGCAGCACGGTCTTGAACTGGCCGGTGTTCATCTCGGGCACCAGCACCTTGTCGTACTTGCGCAGCAGCTCGCCCGAGTTGGCGGGCAGCGGCCAGATGTGGCGGAAGTGCAGGTGGCTCACATCGAGCCCCCGCTTGCGGCAGTTGTCGACCGCGCGGCGGATCGGGCCGAAGGTGCTGCCCCAACCGACCACGGCCAGCTTGCCGCCCTCGTCACCCAGCGTCACACCCTGATCGGGCACCGCGATGCCGTCGATCTTGGCCTTGCGCGCGTCGGTCATCGCCTGGTGGTTCTCCGGCGCATAGTCGATATTGCCGGTGCCTTCCTTCTTCTCGATGCCGCCGATGCGGTGCATCAGGCCCGGCGTGCCCGGCTTGATCCACGGCCGTGCGCCCTTCTCGTCGCGCTTGTAGGGCAGCACGTGGCCATCGGGATTGTTGTTCTCGGTCAGGAACTTCGCGGTGAAAGGTGCGAAGCTGTCGACATCGGGCACCTTCCACGGCTCGGCCGCATTGGCGATATAGCCGTCAGTCAGCAGCATCACCGGGGTCATGTACTCCACCGCGATGCGGCAGGCCTCGATCGCGCATTCGAACACGTCACCGGGGCTGCTGGCGGCCACCACCGGGATCGGCGCATCGCCGTTGCGGCCATAGACCGCCTGATAAAGATCGCTCTGCTCGGTCTTGGTCGGCAGACCGGTCGAGGGGCCACCGCGCTGCGAGTTCACGATCACGAGCGGCATTTCGGTCATCACGGCAAGGCCCATCGCCTCGCCCTTCAGCGCAATGCCGGGGCCGGACGAAGAGGTAACACCCAGCTGGCCCGCATAGCTCGCCCCGATCGAGGCGCAGATCGCGGCGATCTCGTCTTCCGCCTGGAAGGTGGTGACACCGAATTCCTTGAGCCGCGCAAGGTGATGCAGGATCGAACTGGCCGGCGTGATCGGATAGCCGCCGAAGAACATCGGCAGGCCCGCCAGCTGCGCGCCCGCCACGAGGCCGAGCGACACCGCTTCCGCGCCGGTGATCGTGCGATAAAGCCCCGGCTCGCTTTCGACCGGGCCGATGTGCACCTGCTTGAGCGGGCCGGACAGCTCCGCGGTCTCGCCATAGGCGTGGCCCGCGTTGAGCGCAGCGACGTTGGCGGCGGCGATGTCGGGCTTGGTCTTGAACTTGGCATTCAGCCAGTCGATCAGCGGCTGGCGGTCGCGGTCGAACATCCACAGCGCCAGGCCCAGCGTCCACATGTTCTTCGAACGCAGCGCATCCTTGTTGCCGAGCCCGAACTCCTTCACCGCCTCGATCGTGAGCGCGGAAATGTCGAAGGCCAGCAAGTCCCACTGCGCAAGGCTGCCGTCTTCGAGCGGATTGCTGTCGTACTTGGCCTTGTCGAGGTTGCGCTTGGTGAACTCGCCGGAGTCGGCGATGATCAGGCCGCCCGGTTTCAGCGACGACAGGTTCACCTTCAGCGCAGCCGGGTTCATTGCCACCAGCACGTCGGGCGCGTCGCCCGCGGTGCTGATTTCGCGGCTGCCGAAGTTGATCTGGAACGCCGAGACCCCGAACAGCGTGCCCTGCGGAGCGCGGATTTCTGCCGGAAAATCGGGGAATGTGGCCAAATCGTTGCCAGCCAGCGCGGTCGACAGCGTGAACTGTCCGCCGGTGAGCTGCATCCCGTCGCCGGAATCGCCCGCAAAGCGGACGACAACCGCATCGGGGCTGGCATTGTGGGAAATCGGGTCGGCGTTCTGGGTCGCCATAAAGCAAAAGGCCTTCGTCAATAGATCCTGTTGGCCTGCGACCTAGGTTCGGTAAGGCCGTGAGACAATCAAGATTTTCTGTGCCTGCACAAATGCCCCCCACCATTGATGCAGCGCAAGTGCTGGAATTGGCGCGGCCATACTACTAAGTCGGCCAAATGAGCAAACCTGACCCGAGCCAATATCGCCCCTGTGTGGGCACAATGCTAATTAATGCCGAGGGCCGCGTCTTCGTCGGCAAGCGGATCGACACCAAGGAAGGCGACTGGTGGCAGATGCCGCAAGGCGGCGTCGACGAGGGCGAAGACCTCGACGAGGCCATGCTGCGCGAGCTGCACGAGGAAACCGGGCTTACCGCCGACAAGGTCGAACTGGTCGCGCGGATGGAAGAGGAACTGTTTTACGACCTTCCCGCAGAGCTGAAGGGCAAGCTGTGGAAGGGCCGCTATGTGGGGCAGCGCCAGCGCTGGTCTTGCGTGCGGCTGACCGGGACCGAGGCCGACATCGATCTGGAGGTGCACAAGCACCCCGAGTTTTCGGACTGGAAATGGGTCGATGCCGAGCAGCTGCCCGCGCTGATCATCCCGTTCAAGAAGCCGATATACGAAGCCGTGGTCGCCGCCTTCGCAGACCATACCGGGGCCAGGTAACCGCTCCGCTCGTTCTGAAGCGGGCGGCGAACCCGCCTAGTTCTGCGAGACAGCGCTTTCTGTCGGCGTCGCTTCGGCGGTCATCACCGCAGGGCGCGCGGCAATCGCGGCGGCGAGCTGTTGCGTTTCGACGCAGCTCTCGCCGCAGCGCTCCTCCAGCTCGGTCAGAGCCTCGCGCGCGGCGGTCATCGCGCCCTTTTCGACCAGTGCCTCACCCTCGCCCGAAAGCGCGGCAAAATTGTCCGGATCGCGATCGCGCGCTTCGCGGTAGTAGCGGATGGCCTTGCCCTGCAAACCATCGGCCCGGGCAGCCTCGGCCAGATCGAGGAACACCGAGCTCATCCCCGGATCGACCGCCAGCGCAGCCTCAAAGGCATCGACGGCCCCTTGCGTATTGCCAGCGTCGAGAAGTTGCTGCCCCTCAGCCACCAGCGCCAGGGCGCGCGGATCATCGGCCCGCTCGCCAGCAACGCTCATGCTCGCGGTAACGGCGAACAGCAGCGAAAGGGCAGCAGCAGCAGGGGCAAAACGCATGATCTTCTCCATCAGTGCGGACCGGTTATCGTTTCTTCGGACGGTCTTCGCAGTCATCGGAGGCTGAGATATCACGGCTTAGTTATACAGGCGATGAAAAAACCATCGGTCTCATCGTGCAGCGGATCGAGCCGCCATCCCGCCCCGCGCGCTCGGCCAAGTGTCAGCGCAGGTGGCACGGCTTGCCAACCGGCATGGGCACCGAGAAAGGCCTCGACCTGCCCTGCCCCTTCCTCGTCAAGCAGCGAGCAGGTGACATAGGTGAGCTGGCCGCCGGGGCGCAGCAGGTCTGCGGCGAGGCCGAGCAGCCGGGCCTGCAACGCGGTCAGCCGCTCAAGCTCGCGCGGGCTCAACCGCCAGCGTGCCTCGGGATTGCGCCGCCATGTGCCCGTGCCCGAACACGGCGCATCGACCAGCACCCGGTCGGCCTTGCCTGCGTAGGCGGCCAGCGCCTCGGCCTCGCGACCCGGATCGAGCAGCACTTCGACCACATCGCTCGCCCCGGCCCGCTCAGAACGCGGGGCAAGCTGCGAGAGGCGGCGGCGGTCGGTATCGGCAGCGACCAGCGTGCCAGTGTTCTCCATCTGCGCGGCCAGCGCCAGCGTCTTGCCGCCAGCCCCAGCGCACAGATCGATCACCAGTTCGCCCGGCATGGCGCCAACCGCCGCGCAGGCGAGCTGGCTGCCTGCATCCTGAACTTCGACCAGCCCCTCTTTATAGGCGTCCCACTGTTCGACCCGCGTTCCAGCGGCGAAGCGCAGCGCATTGGCAAGCTCAAGAGGCTCGCCCTCTTCGGGCAGATCGAGCGTCTCGGGAGCGGCCTTCAGACTGTTTATCCGCAGATCAAGCGGCGCGCGATCGAGCAGCGCCATGGCGTCATCGGGCCCAAGGCCAGATGCGGCAAGCCGCTTCTCCAGCCACTGGGGCGCGAAGCCGGTTTCGGCGATTTTCTCGCCTTCGGCAGGTTCAGCGGGGCCATAGTTCGAGCCGTCGAACAGTTCGAGCAGCCAGTCATGCTCCTCGCTTTCGGTGGCCAGCGCCAGCATGGCCGCGCGGCCAGTGGCGGGTACCGGGCCGCAGAAACGGATCGCATCGTAAACCAGTTCGCGGAGCGCGCGCTTGTCTTTCGAGCCGGCAAAACGGTGGCCCTTGAACCACTCGGCAAGGATGCGATCAGCGGGCGCACCGCCCCCTTTCGCGGCGGCGATCACCAGGTCGAGAATTTCGATGGCGGACTGCAGGCGGGCGGCGGGGGTCATCGCTTTTGCTCCTGCCACAATGCATCGATATCCTGAGACGTTGGCGCCAGCAGGCAGAAATAGCGCTGGGAAGCACCCTCGCCAGAGGCCAAGGCCTGCTCGCCAGCCTGCTCGCAGGCGCGCTCGTTGGGGTGAAGCGACTGGGCGAGGCTCATCGAGCCATCGACATCGGCGGGCTGCCAGCCGATGAGGATCAGCAGATAGGGTACGAATTCGATCATGGCTCCGCCCTATAGGCCAGCGAGGGATCACGCCACACCGCCGCGTCGTAAATCGCGCGAGTACGGTCGATAAAGGCGATTTTCGCCAGCCACGCGACCGCCCCGCCCAGCCCGACGGCCAGATAGTCGAGCACCACCAGCCCATAGACCATGACCACGAAGCCCAGCGCAGACAGCGCATTGAGCACGTTCGGCAGCATGGTTTGCGTTTCGGGCAGTGGGCGCGCCTTGCGTTCGACCCACAATCGTTCGCCAAGCACGCCGCGCGTCATCCACGCGCGATCATCAGCCGGAGCGCGGAACAGATGCGGGTTGAGCCACAGCCAGCCAATCGCCAGCGCCGCCACGGCCAAGGCCCACCAGCCCAGCCAGATCCGCGACAGCGCCGCCAGCACGATCACCGGCAACCCTGTCAGCGCGCGGCTCCAGCCGCTCCAGGGGTTTGCGTGGCGCGCCCAGCCCTTGTCGTCGAGACCGAAGGCCGCGGCGATGCGCTGGTCGAGCGCCATGCGTCAGCGCGTCGGGTAGTTCGGCGCTTCGCGCGTGATGCTCACGTCGTGCACATGGCTTTCCGACAGCCCGGCATTGGTGATGCGGATGAACTTGCCGCGTTCGCGCAGGTCCACAAGCGTGGCCGAGCCGGTGTAGCCCATCGCCGCCTTGATACCGCCGACCAGCTGGTGAACCACGTCGCGCGCCGGGCCCTTGTAGGGCACCTGACCTTCAATGCCCTCCGGCACCAGCTTCATCTGGTCCTTGATATCCTGCTGGAAGTAGCGGTCCGCCGAGCCGCGCGCCATCGCACTGACCGAGCCCATGCCGCGATAGGCCTTGTAGGCGCGGCCCTGAAACAGGAACGTATCCCCGGGGGCTTCCTCGGTGCCTGCAAGCAGGCTGCCGACCATCACGGTCGAAGCGCCAGCGGCAAGCGCCTTGGCCGCATCGCCCGAAGTGCGCAGGCCGCCATCAGCAATAATCGGCACGTCGCCCGCGGCGCTCGCTGCATCCATCACTGCGGTCAGCTGCGGCACGCCCACGCCCGCCACGATGCGCGTGGTGCAGATCGAGCCCGGCCCGATCCCCACCTTCACCGCATCGGCGCCGGCACCGATCAGCGCCTTGGTCGCCTCGGCAGTGGCGACGTTGCCCGCCACCACCTGCACCGCGTTGGAAAGCTTCTTCACCCGGTCAACCGAGCGCGCCACTTCCTTGTTGTGGCCATGGGCGGTGTCGATGATGATGACATCGCACCCGGCATCGACCAGCGCCTCGGTCCGCTCGAAACCCTTGTCGCCCACGGTGGTCGCCGCCGCCACGCGCAGGCGGCCGCCCGCGTCCTTGGTGGCATTGGGGTTAAGCACGGCCTTCTCGATGTCCTTCACCGTGATCAGGCCGACGCAGTGATAGGCATCGTCCACCACCAGCAGCTTCTCGATCCGGCGCTGGTGCAGCAGGCGGCGCGCCTCTTCCTGGCTCACGCCTTCGGACACGGTGGCGAGGTTGTCGCTGGTCATCAGCTCCCGCACGGGCTGATCGGGGTTGGCGGCAAAGCGCACGTCGCGGTTGGTGAGAATGCCCACCAGCTTGCCGCTTGCATCGACCACGGGAATGCCGCTGATGCGGTTGTGGGCCATGATCGCCTGCGCCTCGCCCAAGGTGGCCTCGGGGCGGATCGTGATGGGGTTGACCACCATGCCGCTCTCGAACCGCTTCACGCGGCGCACTGCATCGCACTGTTCTTCGATGGTGAGGTTGCGGTGAAGCACACCGATACCGCCCATTTGCGCCATCACGATCGCCATTTCGGCCTCGGTGACCGTGTCCATCGCAGCGGAGAGCATCGGAATGTTGAGCGCGATTTCGCGCGTCAGCTTGGTCTTGGTGCTCACCTGCGAGGGCAGGATGTCACTCTCGGCCGGCCGTAGCAGGACGTCGTCAAAAGTAAGGCCGGTCTCGATTTCCATGGGTGCCACCAGATGTTGTGCGTTTCGATTCGTGGCGGCCCATGTAAACGCACTATGTGTCAGGTGCTAGGGGGGTCGGGAAAACCCCTTCCCTTGCGCTCCGGACCGCCCCGAAGCGCCAGGGTCGCCGAGGTCAGGCGGTCCAGCCGCCGTCTACCGACCAATTCGCGCCGTTGATGTTCTGCGCCTCGTCACGGCACAGGAACACCGCCATCGCGCCGATCTCCTCGGGCTGGACGAATTTCTTGGTCGGCTGGCTGTCGAGCAGCACCTCGTTGATGACCTCGTCGCGCGTCATATTGCGCGCCTTCATCGTGTCGGGGATCTGGTTTTCCACCAGCGGGGTCCAGACATAGCCGGGCGAGATGCAGTTGGCGGTGATGTTGTGCTCGGCCAGTTCCAGCGCGAGAACCTTGGTCAGGCCCGCAATCCCGTGCTTGGCCGCGACATAGGCGGCCTTGTAGGGGCTCGCGACCTTGGAGTGGGCGCTGGCGGTGTTGATGATCCGGCCCCAGCCCGCCTTCTTCATATAGGGCACCGCGTGGTGCGAAGTGAGGAAGGCGCTGGAAAGGTTCAGCGCGATGATCTTGTTCCACTTCTCGGGCGGAAAGTCCTCCACCGGCGAGACGAACTGCATCCCCGCATTATTGACCAGCACATCGACATCGCCCGCTTCTTCCATCAGCTGGGCCACGCCATCGGCGGTGGTGAGGTCGGCACTGCTATAGGGCGCGGACAGCTCTTCCTGCAATTTCGCGATCTCGGCCTCGTCGCCAAATCCCGAGAGCACCACTTCGGCCCCCTCCGCATGGAGCGCCCGGGTAATGGCGAGGCCAATTCCCGAGGTGGAGCCAGTTACGAGAGCGCGCTTGCCGGAAAGGAACATGGAAACCTCCAGAACATTGTCTACAAGACTGCGTGCGCAAAGCACACGGGGAACTGGCGCGACGTCCTATTGTGCGCCGCATCATAAATGGGGACTGGTCCGTGAAACTCAATCCGTTTGACCCGAGTAAAATCAAGGTTCGTCGCGGCGGCCGCGGCGGTGGTCGCGGCGGCATGCCCGGTGGCAAACTTGGCATTGGCGGCATCGTGGTGGTTCTGATCGGGGTGTTCGTGTTCGGGATGGACCCGGCGCAGATGCTCGGAACGGTCGGGCAAATGCAGGGTTCGGGCCAGCAGCAACAGGGCGCCCCCGCCAATCCGAACGAGGGCGCTGCGACCATCTGCGACGACAGCCAATATGCGATGGAGGCCTGCAACGCGCTCGCCTCGCTCGACCAGACATGGAAAGCCCGCTTTGCCGAAGAAGGGCTTGGCGACCGCTTCGTTCAGCCCACGCTTGAACTCTACGAAGGCGGAACACGCACCGCTTGCGGCGCGGGCTCGGCTTCGATGGGGCCGTTCTACTGCCCTGGTGACCAGACGATCTACATCGACACCAGCTTCTACGACACGCTCCAACGCCAGCTTGGCGCGGGCGGCGACTTTGCGCGCTACTATGTGATGGCCCACGAATATGGCCACCATATCCAGACCATCACCGGCATTTCCGACCAGATCCGCAGTGCTCAGCAGAGCGATCCGGCCAATGCCAACCGCTATCAGGTGCTGATGGAGCTGCAGGCCGATTGCTATGCCGGCGTCTGGGCGGGCCGCAACCGCAATGCAATCGAACCGGGCGACTTCGAAGAAGGCATGACCGCCGCCTCGGCCATTGGCGATGACGCGCTGACCGGCGGACGCGTGAGCGAGGACAACTTCACCCACGGCACCAGCCAGCAGCGCATGGAAGCCTTGCGGCTGGGCCTGACCACCGGCGACGACAGGCGCTGCGACGAAATCGTACAGGTGCGCTAGGCGCGCAGCCTAGACGGTCTCTCCGACCGGCGGAGGCGTTGCCGCCGTGCTGGTCAGCGTGACACTGACCGGCACGGTGACGCTGATCGCCTGCGGCGCGTCCGGACCAGAGAACGACGCCACGAACCGCAAGGTGGCGGTAACCGAGCCGGGCATCTTCACGAAGGCGACAGGGGTAGCCGACCCGGCACTGGCTGTCGCCACCGCACGGGCACCGTCAGCAGTCGATACGGCGGAAGCGCGACCGGGATTGCGGGCCTGTTCGATCTGACGGTCGAGATTGCGCAGGATTTCCTGGCGCAGCTTCGCCGGAAGGTCACGCTGGCGGGCAACCTCTGCCCGCGCCTGCTCCAGCCCGCGGCTAGCCTCTCGGGCGGCGGCCTCGTGGCAGATCTGCACGATGCGGCGACCGTCGTCGGCTTGCCATTCTCTGACCACCTCATCGCCGTCGCAGTGCTCTTCAACCACAGGCATTTCGGCCATGGCGGCTGCCACCTCGGCCCTGGCCTGAACCTCCGCTTCACGTGCCTCGGCTTCCGCTACGCGCGCCTCAGCCTGAGCCTCCCGCGCCTCAACCATGGCTGCGGCGACCTCGGCATTCACCCGTTCGAGATCCTCGGGCAGGAACACCACGTCGGGCGGCGGCGGAGCATCGGGAGCGGCAGGCACCTGTGCAATCGGGGCCTCGGGCGGCAAGGGCGCGTCAGGCGCCTCAGGAGCAGCCGGCGCTGGTGGCGCGGAAGGCGGCGCTGGTGGGCTGGCGTAGCTCACCGACGCGGTCAGCGGCAGCGCCACCGCACACAGCGCCAGCGCCGACACCCCGGCAATCCGCCGTCCACGCGCACAGTCATCGCGCGTCAGGCTCTTGAGCCGGTGGACGATCGACTTGTCGCCCAGCATCGGGCAGGCCATCGGCGCGGCCAGAGCAAAGTCCTGCCCGCGCGCAAACCCGGCGATCACCTGCGCATAGGCCGCGCGTTCGCCGCGTGTGCGCCCGGCCATCACCCGCGCATCGCAAGCCGCTTCCTGATCCGAACGCATCGCGCGCCAGCCGAGCCATGCCAGCGGATTGAACCAGTGCAGCGCCAGCACGCCCTGCGCGGCCATATTGGCCAGCAGATCGTGTCCGCGATGGTGCGCCAGTTCATGCGCAATGGCGAGGTCACGCGCATCGCGGTCATAGTGAGCCATGAAGCCGGGCGGCAGCGCCACCACCTTGTCGAACAGCCCGAAGGCGACCGGCGCGCTGGCAGCCGGGGTCTCGACCAGACGGACCTTGCCCGCTTCGCCCACCGGACGTGCCTCGGCCAGCAAATGCGCACGCATCCGGCGATAGCTGCGCACCCGCATGGCAAGGAAGAACACCGCCCCGCCCAGCCACAAGGCCAGCAACAACGGCTCAACCCAGCTCAGCGCTGACGGCGCAGCAGGCGCGGTGTCGACGAACTCGACCGCCGGAACGAAAACGGTCTGCGCCTCACGCACCGGAGCCATGCTTGCAGGCAGAACCAGCGGCGGCAGCACGAAGCGCAGCATCACCAGCCCCCACAAGGCATAGGAGACCCCCGGCCCGAAGGCGCGCGCCACCGGGCGGCGCAACAGCAGCACCATGGCGACCAGAGCGCCAGTCCAGACAAAGGTGTCGATCAGCCAATCGGCGAGGAACGCGCTCACTGCTTCAACTCCTGCAGCAGGCTTTCGATTTCGGCGATATCCTGTGCGCTCAGCGCTTCGGACTCGGCAAGGTGCGCGAACAGCGGGGCGGCGCGGCCACCGAACAGCCGGTCAACCAACCGCCGCGATTCGCCGCCGACATAGTCGGCCCGTTCGATCAGCGGGGTGTAAAGGAAGCGGCGGCCATCGGCCTCAGTGGCCAAGGCGCCCTTGGTGACGAGCCGCGAGAGCAGCGTCTTGACCGTGGCAAGGCTCCAGTCGCGCTGGCCGCCGACCGCTTCGCCGACCTCGGCCGCCGACAGCGGCGCGCGGGCCCACAGGGCCTCCATCACCGCATGTTCCGCTTCGCTGATGCGTTCACCGCCCAGCAGCCTCTTCGCTTTTGCTCCACCCATGTGCCGACTCCCTCAAGCAGCATTTGTGATTACACGTGTAGCCGACACGATTACGAATGTAAACTGAACTCATATTGAACAGCCGCTGGATCGCGCCGAAGCGCCTGCTAGAACCGGCAGAATGATGGTCCCGCCCTACAGCCCCAAGGTCCGCAAGCTGGCCGATTGCCAGAAGATCGCCGACTTCCGCGAGCTGGCCAAACGGCGGCTGCCCTTCCCCGTGTTCCACTATATCGACGGCGCGGCGGACGACGAAGCGACCCGCCGCCGCAACACCGAGGCCTATGGCGAGGTCGACCTCGTGCCAAACGTGCTGGTGGGCGCGGACACAGTCGATCCCTCGTGCACGATCATGGGCCGTAAGTCGTCGCTGCCGCTGATGCTCTCGCCCACCGCCTTGCAGCGCGTGTTCCACTGGCAGGGCGAGCGCGCGGTGGCGAAGGAGGCCGAGCGCCACGGGCTGTGGTTCGGCATCAGCTCGCTCTCGACCGTCAGCATCGAGGAGGTCGGCGCGAACTATGCCGGGCCCAAGATGCTGCAATACTACTACCACAAGGATCGCGGGCTGAACGCCGCGCTGGTCGAGCGGGCAAGAGCGGCAAAGTTCGATGCCATCGCGCTGACCGTGGATACGATCGTCTCGGGCAACCGCGAGCGCTGCAAGCGCACCGGCTTTTCCACCCCGCCGCGCTTCACGCCTGCCAATGTGCTGTCCTATGCCATGCACCCGGCCTGGGCGCTCAACTTCCTGTTTCGTGAGAAATTCGACCTGCCCAACCTCTCCACCCACGTGGAGGCGGGCAGCGGCAAGGCGGTCTCGATCCAGGACTACTTCAATTCGATGCTCGACCCGGCGCTCAACTGGCAGGCCGCCGAGCAACTACGCGACGACTGGGGCGGCACATTCTGCCTCAAGGGGATCATGTCGGTGGGCGATGCGCGGCGCGCGGCGGACATGGGGGTCGATGCGATCATGGTCTCCAACCACGGCGGCCGCCAGCTCGACGGCAGCCGCGCCCCGTTCGACCAGCTGGCCGAGATCGTCGATGCGGTGGGCGACCGGGTCGAGGTGATCTGCGACGGCGGCGTGATGCGCGGCAGCCACGTGCTGAAAGCGCTCGCAACAGGCGCAAAGGCGGCGAGCGGCGGGAGGCTCTACCTTTATGCGCTGGCGGCGGCGGGGCAGGCGGGCGTGGCGCGCGCGCTCGACTTGCTGGAGGCGGAGATCCGGCGCGATATGCAGCTGATGGGGGTGAGCCGGGTGGAGCAGCTCAGCCGCGAGCATTTGCGCAGGCGTTAGCAGAGAAGCTGAAGTCCGCGATACGGCCCGATTGCGGACGTGATGAGCATCTGTCGCTCCGCAATTACGCTACGTTACACTGGGATACAAACCGCGACGAGACTTCACTCCCCCTTCATTCTAGCTCTGCCACAAGAAGACTGGGCATGTTGTCCAGAGCAGTTCACGAGGGAGAGTTTGAATGAAGAGTCGGCTTTATCCGAGCTCCTGCGCGCTCGCTGCACTCGCTTTATCAGCGTGCGGAGGTGATGATGGCGCAAGCTCTCCGTCAAGCACCGGTGGCGCCACGTCCACCCCCACGCCGACCGCTGGGCCCAGTACCAGCTTCTCGGCAACGCCCGATACGGTTACGAAAGAAGCCTTCGCCAGCTTCGCGTTTTCAGCAAGCGGGGCCGCGCGCTTCGAATGCAGCCTCGACGGAGGCGCGACAGAAGCGTGCGAAAGCCCCTTTCTCGTCTTCCCGCTTTCTACCGGCGAACACACAGTCTCCGTCACGGCCTACGACAGCGCGGGCAATGCCGGCTCCCCCACCGCCGCATCGTGGACGGTGAGCAGCATTTTCGGCGACGCCGCCGATGAATCTCTGCACCCTGAAATTACCCGCACCACCGTCGATCCTGCAAAGGTCGCTCCAAACAGCTGGAAGGGCATCCTGCGGATCAACTGCGATTTCTCTCATTCGGATTACGACGATCCGATCGCCTTCCCCGGACAGGACGGCGCGGCGCATCTTCACCGCTTCTATGGCAACACGCTGCTTGACGAGAACAGCACCGTCGAAAGCCTGTTCACCAGCGGCGAATCGACTTGCCAGGGCAACACGCTGAACCGCTCTGCCTACTGGATACCCGCTCTGCTGGCTCCGTCCTATGATCCGGGCACCGGCGCAAGGTTGCTCGATACCGCTGGCGAACCGGCATGGAAAGTCGTCCCCGCCGTGGTCGGCGGCGATGATGTCGCGCATGAAATCTTCTACTATTCAGCAGGCGTGTCAGACCTCAGCTCGATCCAGCCGATCCCGCTGGGGCTGAAGATGATTGCAGGCAATCATATGGGGCAGCCGGGCATGGAGCAGGACACCTCTATCGTGCGCTGGCACTGCCAGTCATGGCTCTCCGATGAAGCCACCAATCCGCGCTGGAGCACCTCGATACCCGAATGCGAGGCGCCCGACCGGCTGCGTATGGATATCTTCTTCCCCAGCTGCTGGAACGGGACCGATCTGGATTCCGCCGATCACCAGAGCCACCTTGCCTACCCGGTCGAGAACGGAGCGCTCACGGTCTGTCCATCGAGCCATCCGGTGCCGATCGTGCGGGTGAGCTTTCACTATGCGTGGGGCGTAATGCCCGACGTCTACGATCCCGCGACCGAAACCAGCCGCGGATGGCGTCTGGCCTCAGACAGCTATGAAGCAACGACCAGCACACCGGGCGGCATGTCGCTTCATGGCGACTGGTTCAATGCCTGGCATCCAGAGGCGCTGCAGGCGATCGTCGACACATGCGTCAAGGGAGGCTTCGATTGCCATGATGGCAATTTGGGCACCGGCTTCCGGCTTTCCGGCACGCGACCGGGCACACAATCCGAGCCGCCGATTATCAACGAGGGTCGTGGTAGTTAGCGAAGCGACAAGGCCCACGTCTGCTTCCTGCCCAATCGTGCCCTCATCGCCTGGGCCCTAGCCGATATCGAGGTACAGCGCCTGCGGGCTGCGGAAGTTCGAGCTCGGCAACCAGCTGATCGGCCCCGGCGCCACGGCAAAATCCGGCACGGCGGCGAGCAATTCTTCCGCCGCCACCTTGCAGGCGAGCCGCGCTAGGTTCGCGCCAAGGCACGAGTGCACCCCGCCGCCAAAGCCAAGGTGGCCTTTGGGACGGCGCTCCAGCCGGTAGCTGTCGGCATCGTCGAACTTGCGCGGATCGCGGTTGGCCGAGCCGTAACACAGCATCACGAAGTCGCCCGGTCGCATCACCTTGCCGTGCAGCTCGGTCTCCACCTGCACACAGCGGCGGAACCGCTGCGCCGAGGTGTTGAAGCGCAGGCTCTCCTCGATCGCATCGGGGATGCGCGCCGGATCGGCCACCAGCGCGCGGCGCATATCGGGCATCGTCGCCAGGTTGTAGCCGAACATGGTGAGGAAGCCCGAGAGGCTCTCGATCCCGGCCATGATCAGCGTGGTGACAGTGAGCTGCACCTCCTCATCGCGCAGGCTCTCGCCATCGATCTCGGCGGTGATGAAGTTTGACAGCAGATCGTCGCCCGGATTGCGCTTGCGCTCTTCCGCCAGCCCTTGCGCATAGTGGGTCATCCAGCGGTAGGCGGCGAGCTGATCGGCGTTCTTGGTGCGCAGCTCGGGGTCGGTCTGGGTCATTAGCACCGCCTTGTCGCGCACCGTCTGCCGACCGTTCGGCGGCAGGTCGAACAGGGCGAAGATCAGGTCGATGGTCAGCGGCGAGGAAAAGTCGGCCACGAAGTCGAACCGGCCCTGCCCGCGCAGGCGCTCGATGTGCCCGCGAGCGGCCAGCCGCAGCGGCTCAATCGTGTGTTCGAGCGCGCTTTTGAGCATAGCCTTCTGGATCAGCGCACGCAGCCGGTCATGCCGGGGCGGATCGGTCGAGCCGAGCGTGGCCCCGGCGCGGCCGGGAAGCTCGTCGACAAGGTTGCCCTGAGCCGAGGAATAGGTGCGCCAATCCTGCAGGGCGGCAAGGATATCGTGATAGCGCGAGAGCACCCACATGCCCGCCTCTTCACACCAGAACAGCGGGAATTCCTCGCGCAGACGGGCATAGGCGGGGAACGGATCGGCGTCGTTCGCCGGTGAATAAGGGTCAAAGCGGAACGCTTTGTGTACCAGGGTTTCGGTGCTCATTTTGAGCCTCTCGCAGCCTCCAAAGGCCAGATGCATGGCCTCTCGTTCCGTCTATACCATTGATCCTGCTCAATTAGAGTGCAAATTTTGCCATGCACGGCGAAAAGCTGGCACACCGTTCACCATGGTTAACCGATTCGCGCTGCTCGTCGCCCTGTCACTCGCCACGCCCGCCTTTGCGCAGGCTCCGGAATATGCCGAACTGCCGCCGCTCGAAGATGGCGCGCCCGTATACGAAACGGTCGACGTGGTGCTCGAAACGGCGCTCGGCCCGATCACCGTGGCGCTGGAGACCGAGCGCGCGCCGATCACCGCCGCCAACTTCCTGCGCTATGTTGACGAAGGCCGGTTCGACGGGATCGTGTTCTATCGCTCGATGCCGACCAACTGGGGCGAGCAACCCAACGGACTGATCCAGGGCGGCACCCAGTGGGACCCGGAGCGCATCCTGCCCGGCATCGTGCACGAGCCGACCACGCTCACTGGCCTCACCCACACGCGCGGCGCGCTATCGATGGCGATGAACGAGCCGGGCACGGCCAATGGTGATTTCTCGATCATGCTGGGCGACCAGACCGGCCTCGACGCCAAGCCCAACGCCGACGATCCGGTGTGGCAACATGGCTATGCCGTGTTCGGCTATGTCACCGATGGGATGGATGTGGTGGAAGCGATCTTCAACTCCCCGCGCGACCCGGAGAAAGGCGAAGGCTGGATGAAGGGTCAGCTGCTAGCCGAACCGGTGGCGGTGACATCGGCGCATCGGGCGGAGGGTGAGGAGTAGGCTGCATGGCAGCGCCCCAAAGCTGGCATCCCTGCGATGTCCCCGGCTACGATTTCCAAACGCTTGATGTCGGGTCGGCGACAACGTAACGAAATGCTCTACGATACCCTGAAGAAACTGCTGCAAATCCTTCAGAAACAGGTTCGGAAGTAGCGCGGGCGCACGTACCCGCATCTTGTGAACGAGACTAAGGTAACCAAGTGTCAGAACCAATCGCATTTCCCGATACAAGATCCTCTACGCTCTTCCCCGGTGTGCCCCTGATCGAATCTCCGATATTCGAAAGCGAGGATCTTTCCGGCTTCACGGAACAGGAACAGGCACTCGCCCGCGATCTGAATGCAGACGGCTTTGGCGTTATCGACTTTCCCGATCCCGAGATCGACGCGAGGATCGAGCGGATCAAGCGCAATCTCGGTCCGGGCTTCGGCATCCCGTTCGACGATCCCAAGGCAGACAAGACGAAGGGCGAGCGGCGCATCCAGGATGCATGGAAGACGGATGAAGATGTCCATGCGATTGCCTCCAATCCGGCCATCCTCGATCTGTTGTCCCGGCTGTATGGCCGCCGTGCCTTTCCTTTTCAGACGCTGAACTTTCCCGTGGGAACGCAGCAGGCCGCACACTCTGACTCGGTACATTTCTCCAGCCTTCCCGAACGCTTCATGTGCGGTGTGTGGCTTGCGATGGAGGATATCGTCGCCGAATCAGGGCCGCTGTTTTATGTGCGGGGATCGCATCGTTGGCCGATTATGACGAATGGGCTCATCGGTCGGCGCGGCTACGGAAGTGATTTGAACTCGGCCCAAGACCCTTATGCCGATGCATGGCAGGCCTTGTGCAACACTCACGGGAAAGTCGAAGAGACTTTTCTGGCGCGCAAGGGACAGGCCCTGATATGGTGCGCCAACCTCTTGCACGGCGGCAGCCGGCAGATTGATAATACGCTTACGCGCTGGTCGCAGGTGACGCATTACTTCTTCGACGACTGCATCTACTACACCCCCGCCTTTTCGGATGAAACGCTAGGGCGGCTGGCGCTTCGTGAGCTTGTCTCGATAGCCGATCAATCACCAAAGCCGAACACATACCTGGGTGAGACCGTTCGCGCCCCTAAACGACCCTCGAAGCTCAACATCTTCGCAAAGTTGCGGTCTCGATCCTGAGGCGCAGTTAGCGTTCAGCTATCAAGCGCCTATCTGAACCGGCACTTTCCGACGGCGCTTAAGGCCGCTCCTGTGCGAGCCGTGTCATCAGGATCGCCGCGCGCTTGGCCTGGCGCGGGAAGCTTGACAGGTCGGCCCACTCGCCCGGCGCATGGCCATTGCCGCCCGCTGCGCCGAAGCCGACCAGCCCGTCGACATAGGGCGCGACGAAGTTGATGTCGCCCGCCCCGCGCATGATCGGCGGCAGCACGGCCATGGTCTCCAGACCAAGGTCGGTGTTGATCGCGTTGAGCCGGTCAAGCAACGCGGCATTGCCCTCGGTCGGCGCCATCGGCGGGTAGCCGCGCGAGACCTCTAGGGTAGCCGTGGTGCCGGGCAGGTTGTTCTGCGCCACGATGGCTTCCATTTTCGCCACCACCCGGTCGGTCTGCTCGGGCGAGATCGTGCGGAAGTCGCCCCGCGCCACGGCCACCGGCGGGATGATGTTGCCCTTGCCATAGGCCTTGGCCGAAAGCCGGTCATCGCTCAGCGAGGCCTCGCTGCCACCGGCGATGATGCCGACATTGTAGGTCAGGTCTTCCTCGGGTAGCTCCTCGCGGAAGGCATTGAGGATGCGGACCAGCTCATAGATCGCGCCGTAGCCTACGCCGTCCGAAAAGATGCGCGAGGAGTGGCCCTCGTTGCCGGTGGTCTCGACCTGCCACGAGTTCGACGAGCGGCGCGCAATCGAGCCCATGTCCTTGCCGTCGACCTGCGCAAGCCCCTCGAAATCGAGCGCCACGTCGCTTTCCATCGCGGCGGCAAGCAGGTCGGCGCGGGCCTCCTCGCGCGGCGAGCCGACCGCCTCCTCATCGCCCGTCAGCGCGACGATGATGTTTGCGCCCTGCAGCGTGCCGGCCTGATACATGGCCCTGAGCGCGGCAAGCATGATCGCGACCCCGCCCTTGTCGTCCTCGGCGCCGGGGCCGGTGACGCGGTCGCCCTCGCGGGTGTAGTCCTGAAACGGCGCGCTGGGTTCGAACACGGTGTCGAGGTGGCCGATCAGCAGCATCCGGGTGGTGCCCTCCGCCCCGGCATGGCGCGCAAAGACATGGCCTGCGCGCCCTTGTGCCGACTGGTCAATCCACTCGACATCAAAGCCCAGCGCTTCCAGCTCGGGAATGACCACATCTGCCACGGCGCGCACGCCCGGCGCATTGTGGGTGCCCGAGTTGATCTCGACGATGGCCTTGTGGAAGGCGATGATATCGTCCTGCCCGCTGTCGACCGCGGTGACGATAGCCTCTTCCTGCGGCGACAGCTGCGCGGCGGCAGGAGCGGCCAAGGCGAGCGCGGCGGCTCCGGCGAGAGCGGCTGTGAAGCGGCGGGGGAGCGAATGCGACATGGGGCGATGCTGCATTGCAACACCGCCCCATGTCAAGCAGTCACGAATGGTGCTCGCGGCTTAGTACACGCGCGCCTTCGGCTTGATGTACTCGATATCGTCGGTGAGCGTATATTCGTGCACCGGGCGGTAATCGATCCGCACCTTGCCGCCGTTGCCGCCCCAGCCTTCGAACCAGACGGCGGTGTGCTTCATCCACTCGTTGTCGTCGCGGTTGGGGAAGTCCTCGTGCGCGTGGGCGCCGCGGCTTTCCTTGCGGTTTTCCGCCGAGTTCATCGTCACCACGGCCTGCGCCATCAGGTTGTCGAGTTCGAGCGTCTCGATCAGGTCCGAGTTCCAGATCAGCGAGCGGTCGGACACCTTGATGTCCTGCATCCGCTTGTTGGTCTCGGTGAGGTGCTTCACACCCTCGGCCATCAGCGCACTATCGCGGAACACGGCAGCGTGCTTCTGCATCGTCTGCTGCATGTCCTTGCGCACCTCGGCGGTCGAGGAACCGCCATTGGCGTTGCGGAAGTGATCGAGGCGGGTCAGCGCGAATTCGGTGCCCTCGCCCGAGATTTCCTCGTGCGGGGTGCCGGGCTTGATCGTCTCCTTGAGACGGAAGCCGGTCGCGCGGCCGAACACCACGAGGTCGATCAGCGAGTTCGAACCAAGACGGTTCGCACCGTGGACCGACACGCAAGCGGCCTCGCCGACCGCGAACAGGCCGGGGACGACCTGATCGGGATTGCCGTCAGCACCGATGGTCACAACCTCGCCGTGATAGTTACAGGGGATGCCGCCCATGTTGTAGTGCACGGTCGGCGTCACCGGCAGCGGCTGGCGGGTCAGGTCGACACCGGCGAAGATCTTGCCGCTCTCGGTGATGCCGGGCAGACGCTGCGCCAGCGTTTCGGCCGGGATATGGTCGAGGTGAAGGTAAATGTGGTCGCCGTTGGGGCCGACGCCGCGTCCCTCGCGCATTTCCAGCGCCATCGAGCGGCTCACCACGTCACGGCTGGCCAGATCCTTCGCCGAGGGAGCATAGCGCTCCATGAAGCGCTCGCCCTCGGAGTTGGTGAGATAGCCGCCCTCGCCGCGCGCACCCTCGGTGATAAGCACGCCCGCGCCGTAGATGCCGGTCGGGTGGAACTGCACGAATTCCATGTCCTGCAAGGGCAGGCCAGCGCGCAGCACCATGCCGCCGCCGTCGCCGGTGCAGGTGTGGGCCGAAGTGGCGGTGAAGTAGCAGCGGCCATAGCCGCCCGTCGCCAGCACCACGCCGTGGGCGCGGAAGCGGTGGATCGAGCCATCGTCGAGGCACATCGCGATCACGCCAACGCAGGCGCCGTCCTTCATGATGAGGTCGATCGCAAAGTATTCGATGAAGAAGTCAGCGGCGTACTTCAGGCTCTGCTGATAGAGCGCGTGCAGCATGGCATGCCCGGTGCGGTCAGCCGCGGCGCAGGTGCGCTGCACCGGCGGGCCGTCGCCCATGTTCTGCATGTGGCCGCCGAACGGGCGCTGATAGATCGTGCCGTCTTCGTTGCGGCTGAAGGGCACGCCGGCGTGCTCCAGCTCGTAAACCGCCTGCGGGGCTTCGCGGGCGAGATATTCGATCGCGTCCTGATCGCCCAGCCAGTCCGACCCCTTCACGGTGTCGTACATGTGCCACTGCCAGTGGTCAGGCGTGTTGTTGCCCAGCGAAGCGGCGATGCCGCCCTGCGCTGCCACGGTGTGCGAGCGGGTGGGGAAAACCTTGGAGATGTTCGCCGTCTTCAGGCCCGCCTCAGCGGCGCCCATCGTGGCGCGCAGGCCAGAGCCGCCCGCGCCGACAACCACGACATCGTACTGGTGGTCAATGATCGGATAGGCCTTGCCGCCGATTTCGAAAGTTTCGCTGCGGGCCATTACGCGGCTCCTCCAGTGGCAACGGGAACAAGCGCGAGACGCGCAATACAGAACAGGCCGAACACGGTGCCGCCAATCCAGGCGAGGTTCAGCGCCAGCATGACGCCGAAGCGGCTGCCGCTGTCGTGGACATAGTCCTCGATCAGGACCTGCAGGCCGATGCGGGCATGCCAGAAAGTGGTGAGCACCAGCAGCGCCATCATCACCGCCGGGATCGGCGCCCCGATCCAGCCCGATACGGTGGCATAGCTCATGTCAGGGAGCGTCAGCAGCGAAACGCCGAGGAAGATCAGCGTGATGAGGTTGCCGACCGCGGTGAAGCGCTGCAACAGCCAGTGATGCGCGCCGGTGTGGGCAGAGCCGAGGCCCCGCACGCGGCCGATGGAAGTTCCGTTACCCATTGAGAATGCCCCTCAAAGCAGGAAGATCGCGGCCCAGAAGGCCGCCGTAAGCACCACGCCGCCGGCGACCGAGACCATCGACCAGATGCGGTTGGCGTCCAGCTCGTAGCCCGCGCCGGTGTCGAGCACGAAGTGCCTCAGGCCCGAACACATGTGGGTGAAGAAGGCCCAGGTGAGACCGATCAGCACGATGTAGCCGATCGGCGTGGTCATCACCCAATGGAAGGTTTCGTAAGCCTGCGGCCCGCTGGCGAGCGCGCCGAGCCACCACAGCAGTACGGCAAGGCCAACGATGGCCATCCCGTCGCCGGAGACACGGTGAAGGATCGAGACCAGCATATGCGGGCCCCATTTCCAGATTTGCAGGTGCGGCGATAGCGGGCGGTTGGCCATAATCTGTCCCGTATGGTGCGTTGCGATGCCCCCCATCTAGCGTCTCACGCCAAGGACACAAGCGCGCTGGCCAACAAGAGTGAGCCTATCGCGCAGGCACGAGCCGGTATAGGTTGCGGGGCATGACCAACGTTCTTGTTACCGGCAGCAGCAGAGGCATTGGCCGCGCCCTCGCCCAGAGCCTTGCCGAACGCGGCGCCCGCGTCGTCGGCCACGCCAGCCGCAGCACCGATTCGGCCACCATTGGCGCTGACTTCCGCGATCCGCTCGCCCCGCAGATGCTGTGGCAGGAAGCGCTCGCCGCCCATGATGGGCAGATCGACGTGCTGATCAACAATGCGGGGCTGTTCGCGCCCAGTCCGATTTCCGATAGCGACATCGGCTGGATGGACGCGTGGGAGGATACCCTGCGCATCAACCTCACCGCCGCCGCGCAGCTGAGTCGGTTCGCGGTGCTGCACTGGCAGGAAACCGGGCGCGCGGGCCGGATTGTCCACATCGCGAGCCGCGCCGGGCACCGGGGCGATTCGCCTGCGCACTGGCACTATGCCGCCGCCAAGGGCGGGATGCTGGCCATGCACAAAACCATCGCCCGCGCCTATGCGAGCGAGGGTATCCTGAGCTTTGCCGTCGCGCCCGGCTTTACCGACACGAGTATGGCCGGTGACTATCTGGAAAGCCGGGGCGGCCCTGCCCTGCTCGCCGACATTCCCCTGGGCCGGGTGGCTGAACCGGAGGAGATCGCCGCCATCGCCACGTTCTGCGCGCTCGATGCGCCTGCCAGCATGACCGGCGCGGTGATCGACGCCAATGGCGCGAGCTATGTCCGTTAGACGGGCGAGGCCTTTGCCGCTGTCCTACAGCGCTGGCGCGCGCCTATGGGTCGGCCATGCATAGCTGACGGATGGACGAAAAATTTTCCGCCAAGTGTCAATTTCGGTGAGCAAGAACAAGACCATGAACTTTCACAGGTTTTCTTCCAAAATGGCGGTCGTCGCAGTGTCAACTTTGTCACTTTCGGCCTGTGCGCCTGCTGATGCGAATGTTAGCGAAGTGGCATTCGCACCTTCGGCATGGCCGCAAGCCTGCGAGGATTTTGACGAGTGGGACAAGCCCGGCCCTCCGTTCCGCATTGCGGGCTCGGATAGCTATTACGTGGGCACCTGCGGGATCGCGGCCATTCTGATCGACAGCGGCGACGGGCTGATCCTGCTCGACAGCGGCACCAGCGGGGGCGCCAATGTGGTCCTCGCCAATGTGGGCGCGCTCGGGTTCGATCCGGCGGACATAAGGTTGATCCTCACCAGCCACGAGCATTTCGACCATGTCGGCGGTATCGCGAAGATTCAGCAGGCCAGCGGCGCGCAGCTGGTCACCTCCGCGGCGGCGGCAAAGGTCTTCACCAGCGGCAAGCCTGAGCGCGACGATCCGCAGTTCGGCATCCTCGACGATGTGACGCCCGCGCGGGTCGACCGGGTGGTCAGCGATGGTGACGTGGTGGATCTCGGCAGCAAGCGCCTCGTCGCCCTCGCCACCCCCGGCCACACCCCCGGCGCGCTGAGTTGGCAGTGGCAGGAATGCGACGATCAGGGCCAGTGCCGCAGCTTCGTCTATGCCGACAGCCTCTCGCCGGTCAGCAGCGACAGCTATCGCTTCTCCGACCACCCCGCCTATGTCGCGGATTACCGCGCGGCAATCGCCCGCGTCGCTGCACTCGATTGCGACGTCCTGCTCACCCCGCACCCGTCGGCCAGCGCAATGCGCGACAAGTTGCTTGGCGAAGGGATCGCTTCGGGCATGAACTGCGCACAATATGCGGCCAGCATCACGGCGCGGCTTGACGCGCGCCTCGCCGAAGAACACCGAACGCAGTCATGAGCTGGAAACTATCTGCCATCACCGCGCGTGAAACTATCGAACGTGCGCTCGACCGTGCCGAGGGCTGGGACGAGCCGCTCGTCCTCGCCGCCTTCGAAGTCGATCCCGATGAGCCCGACGTCTGGCAACTCGATGCCTATTGCGAAAAGAAGCCGAGCAAGGCCGAACGCGAAGCCGTTGCCGCGCTGTTCGATGGCGACGTGCCCGAGATCAAGGCCGAAGAGCTGCCCGATGCCGACTGGGTGAGCGAAAGCCAGAAAGGCGCGCAGCCGATTCGCGCCGGACGGTTCTATGTCCACACGCCCGAGCATCCCGCCAGCGACGAAGCGGGCGTAACCAACTTCTGCATTCCAGCCGCCCAGGCCTTCGGCACGGGCCAGCATGCGACCACGGCGGGTTGCCTCGAAATGCTCGATACGATGCGTGATGATGGCCTCACCCCGCGCACAGTGGCTGATATTGGCACCGGCACGGGCCTGCTCGCCTTTGCCGCGCGCGACCTGTGGCCAAGGGCTCGCTACACCGTGAGCGACATCGACCCGCTGTGCACCGAGGCGGTGCTCGACAACGCGCTGCGCAATGGCATTCCGCTGGGCACCGAGCCGGGCAAGGTCGCCGCCATGACCGCCGAGGGCATGGACAACGAGCTGTTGTGGGCGCGCGCGCCTTACGACCTTCTGATCGCCAATATCCTCGCCGCGCCGCTGATAGAGCTGGCGCCTGACTTTGCCGGTGCGCTTGCGCCGCGCGGATCGGTGCTGCTGGCAGGGCTGCTGGCGACACAGGAAAGCACGGTGCGCCGGGCCTATCGTCGCCACGGTCTGCGCCTGCACAAACGCATTCAGCGCGGCGACTGGAGCATCTTGTGGCTCAGGGCGCGCTACGTCGGCTAGCGCGCGCTGGCGGGCGCGCAATTCTTGCTGTCTTGCTGGTGCTGGCGGCCTATCCGGTGGCCGGCTGGGTCGGCAGCACGATCCCGCGTGGTTCGGGCGAGAAAGGTCAGCCGGGCCAGGTCACGATCATGGTGGAGACCAACGGCACCCATACGGGCGTCGTGGTGCCTGTGGTGAACGCGGTGAAGGACTGGCGCGGGACCTTTCCCAGCGCAACTATGCCCCGGCGGCAGGACGGGCGCTTTCCGACCCATCTCGGGATCGGCTGGGGCGAACGCGAGGTTTTCCTTACCGTCTCCAAGTGGAATGACCTCAAGGCCGACACGGTCCTGCGAATTGCGCTCGACGGTGGCGAGCCGCTGATGCGGGTGAGCCCCTATGTCCGCCCCCGACCTAGCGCGAGCTATCGCCCGGTGAAGATCAGCGCCGCGAACTATCGGCGCCTGGTCGCGCGGATCGAGGCGAGCCTGCCGCCGCTCACGCCGGGCGAACAGCGGCAGATCCTGCGCGCGGACTACAATGCCGATGCCTACTATCCGGCGCTCGGCACCTATACGCTGATCCAGACCTGCAACAGCTGGGTGGGTGACACGCTGGCCGCGGCGAGTATCGAGATGGGCCTATGGACGCCATTTGCGGGCGGGGTCACCAAATGGATTCCCGTCCCCGGTGCCAGCGCCGACGTCGCGATTTGAGCGAGTCGGCGCTGGCCACCTGTGGGTCAGAAGCCGATGCCGAGCCGCACCCAGACCCCGCGGCCCATGCCCGGCAGTCGCTCGCCCAGCGCCACGTCGGATGCGCCGACCCGGTTGTGCCCGGCCAGATGCGGCCGGTAGGTGGCGTCGAACAGGTTTTCGACCCCCGCGCCAAGCCGCAGGTTCTCGCCCAGCGCATAGTCGGCGAACAGGCCGAACACGGCATAGCCGTTGCTGGCATCCTCACCGTTGGTGACGGAGACATCGTCCTGCGCCGCAGCGGCCTTCATTTCGGCACCCGCCGACCAGCCATCGCCCTGCCAGCTCGCCGCCAGCCGGAGCTGCGCGGGCGGCACGCGGTAGAGGTTGTCGGCGATATCGCGCCGCTCGCCGCGCACGTAGCTGGCCGTGCCGTCGATCAGGAGGCTGCCAGCCACAGTCGCACTGAAGTCGAGGTCGACACCGTAAAGCTCGGCATCGACATTGCGGAACTTCAGCGGGGTGGGATCGCCGTTCATGTTCGCGACCATCTCGACCGGGCTGTCGATCACGCCGACCGTCGCATCGAAGGGCGTGCCCTGGATGTAGTCGTCGATCCGGCGATAGAAGGCGGTTGGCCTCAGGCTCAATCCGCCGAGCTGCACATCGGCTCCCAGTTCGGCAATCCACGCCACCTCGGGCTTGAGCAACTGGTTGCCGACATAGATGTTGCCATCAGCCAGACCATAGCTCGCCTCGGTCGGCAGCCAGGCGAAGCGCTCGAGCAGGCTCGGCACGCGGGTCTTGCGCGCCAGCACCAGCCGCGGGGTCACGACGTCACCCGGCACCCAGGCCCGCACCACGGCGTCGAACACCGTATCATCGGCAGAGCGCGCGCTGGCGTTGTAAGCGGCAAGCAGGTTGCGCGGCCCCATCGGAACGGCGCTGCCCACGGTACCTTCGCCAGCGTCCTGCTCGACCACGTCGATCCGGCCGCCCAGCTCGAACTCCGCCGGGCCGACGCCGCCGCGCCATTGCACGAAGCCGCCGAACCGCTGCGAGGAAAGGCCCGGTTGGGCATGGAGGAAGAAGGCCGCATCCATCGGATTGGTGATCCGCACGAACTTGTCGCTCAGCTCGAAATCCGCGCCGAAGGTGACATTGCGCTGCTGCGTGCCCAGCCGCAGACTGGCCGAGCCGGTGTCGGTATCGGCATCGGCAAAGGTCGCACGCGGCGTGGAAGACGGCGGTTTGCGCAGCGTCTGGTTGTCCATCAGGTGCCGCACCTTCACATGGCCATACCGCAGCTCGACATAGGCCCCGTCAGCGACCTCGCCGCGATAGCCGCCCTGCACGAAGTCGGTATCGAAATAGACGATATCCATCGCAAAGGGCGGGTTGCCGGTCAGCCCGGTTTCGTCGCGGCGGTATTCGGCGAAAAGCTCGCCCTCGCCCAGTTTCGCCCCGCCGTGCACACCATAAAGGTCGCGCTCGAAGCTGGTGCCGACTGCCGTCCCGCCGGGGAACCTGTAGTCGTCACCCTCTTCCCGGCTGCCGATCACGCCGAAACGCAATGTATCGCTGGAAACACCGGCAAGGCCAGCAAGCGCGTAGGAATTGTCGACCGAGCGATACTGGCCAAGCGCCCGCAGCGTCGCCTGGGTACCCTCGCCCTCGGCAAAGGGCGTTTCGATCAGTTGCGCGTCGACCGCTCCGGCCAGCGCCGGCCCCTGCGACACCGGGCTGACCCCGCGCGCAATCGAGACGTGATCGACCAGCAGCGAGGGCGCATAGTGCATGGGCGGGTCCATCGCGTTCGGGCCGCCAGAGGAGAACCGCTGCCCATTGACCGTGCCGAGCACGCGCTCACCGAACAACCCACGATAGGACACCTGCCCCGACAGCGCGCCGTTGTCGATCAAGGCGGCGCCCGGCGCGCGGGCGGCAATGCCTGCGGCATCGGCGGGCAGCGCAATCTGGCGCGGCGTGGCCATCTCGGTATCAGCGACGGCATCGTCATCGAGCGTGCCGGTGACGATGATCACGTCTTCAAGGGCTCCGTCGGCAGGCGCGCTCTCCTGCGCGGCGACGGTGCAAGGAACAAGGGCGAACGGCGCGGCGGCAACCGCGCATAATAAACGTCTGGTATTCTTCATGATGGAGTACTCGCGTGAACGTGAAGCAGACCCATCGCCACCTCGGGGAGGCGGCAAGGATCATGGCGTCAGATCAGGCGACTACGGGAGGTGCGCGCGCTGGCGGAAGTTGCCGGGCGTGCTGGAAGGCCGCAGCAGGGGTGGCAAAGCCTGCGAACAGGCTGGTCGTCACCGCAAAGGGCAGCGCCAGCACCGGCAGCGGCGGTGCAGCATCGCCGCCAGCGTGCCCGGCAAACAGGCAATGGCCCGCACCCATCTCGGTGTCAGACTTACCCGAATGCTTGGACTTTACCGGCAGATGCCACTGGGCATCGGAATTACAGATTTCGATCGTGATCGATCCGTCAGCGTCGGTGCCGGTCATCATACCCGCCGGAACCACCGCGCGCATCAACAAGGCCGCTGCGATCAGCAGCAGGCACCAGTTGCGGCGGGCAATGATGGACGCACGGGTCATCTGCGCGCCGCTTAGGACCGCGTCTCGCCGGGATCAAGTGGCTAGCCGCGCCAGCATCCACAGCGCCATGGCGATCATCGCCAGGTTCTCGCTCAGCGAGACGAAGCCAAGCGGCACGTTCGACCCGCCGCCCACACAGGCGCACTTGATCTCGCGCTGCTGCACATAGACCGCATAGAACACGCTCACCGCGCCGACCGTGCCGATAAACAGCGCCACCGGGATCGACAGCCAGGGCAGCCAGTGCCCCGCCATCAACACCGCCGCCAGCGCCTCCAGCCAGGGGTAGGCATAGGCATAGGGAACGTAGCGCCGCCCGAGCAGATCGTAGCCCGCGAACATGGTCGAGAACTGCTCGACATCCTGCAGCTTGAGCATGGCCAGCATCGCCATCGCAAAGGCGATGAACCATTCCGCCACGCGCGGGGTGAGCACGGTTCCGAAGGCCCACAGCCCAAGCGACAAGGCCAGCGCCAGCGCCACGCCGAACACCGCCAGCACCGGGCGATAGGAGGTCTCGGCGCGCTCGCTGGCGGGCTTCCAGTCGCCGAAGTGGACGCGCAGGGCATCATAGCCGCCGATACGCTTGCCATCGATGAAGGTCTGCGGGGTGGTCTCCACGCCATGCTCGGCCTTGAAGGCGTCGGTCTGTTCGCGGGTGGTGAGCCAGTGGTCCTCGACTGTGAAGCCCTTACGTTCGAGCAGCCACTTCGACTTCACGCCATAGGGGCAGACGTGTTTCTCCATCACCATGCGATAGAGCTGTGCGGTCTTGTTCTCGGCCATATCCTGTCAGCGCCTTAACCGGCAGGTGGTTCCCCGAAGCATCAGCCCGCTGCGGCGACGATCTCGGCCCATTCGGCTTCGTTGATCACCTTGATCCCCAGCTCGGCGGCCTTCTTGAGCTTGGAGCCAGCACCCGGCCCCGCGACCACAAGGTCGGTCTTGGCGCTGACGGTGCCGGCGGCCTTGGCCCCCAGACGCTCGGCCTGTGCCTTGGCCTCGTCGCGGCTCATCGTTTCGAGCTTGCCGGTGAAGACGACCGTCTTTCCGGAGACCGAGCTTTTGACTGTAGTCGCCTCCATCGGCCTAGGAGAAATCTCATCGATGAGTTCGTCAAAAAGCTCATTGTTTTTTGGCTCATGGAAGAACGCTAGGAGTGACATTGTCACCTCTGGCCCAACCCCGGAAACGTCCAGTATAGTAGCTAGCTCGTTCGCAATTTTGGACGCTATTTTTCGCTGCTCGGGTGTTTCAGGATATCCAATCCCGATGTTGAGCTCATGCTCCTTGGCATCGCGGCGCTTTCCAATCTCAAGCATCTTATCCCGCAAAGCTGTGAGGGTCCCATAGGATTTGAGCAGGTCACGCGACGTAACTTGACCAACATGTCGAATACCGAGGCCAAACAGGAGCCTATCCGGAGAAACGCCATTAGATTTATTGTAATCATGCGCTTCATGGTCACCCTCTGGTGAGCGCTTAGTGTCAATCGCTGCCAACAGATTATCGACCGACTTCTCCTGCCAGCCTTCGAGCGCGAGGATTGCCTCGCGGCGCTGGCGCAGGCGGAAGATATCGGCGGGGCTTTCAAGCCAGCCTTCCGCAAAGAACTGGTCGATGGTCTTCTCGCCCAGCCCCTCGATATCGAGCGCACCGCGGCTGACGAAGTGCTTGAGCCGCTCGGTGCGCTGCGCGGGGCAGATCAGCCCGCCGGTGCAGCGCACATCGACCTCGCCCTCTTCCGCCACGGCTTCGCTGCCGCATTCTGGGCAGTGATCGGGGAAGACGAAGGCGGGGCGGTCTTCGTCGCGGGTGAGGTTTTCGACCACCTGCGGGATCACATCGCCCGCGCGCTGGATCACCACCCGGTCACCGGGCCGCACGCCAAGCCGGGCGATCTCGTCGCGGTTGTGCAGCGTCACATTGGTGACGGTCACACCGCCCACCAGCACCGGCGCAAGCCTGCCGACCGGGGTCAGCTTGCCCGTGCGTCCGACCTGAATGTCGATGCTTTGCACGGTGGTTTCGGCGCGCTCGGCGGGGAACTTGTGCGCCAGCGCCCAGCGCGGAGCCTTGGCGACGAAGCCCAACCGCTTCTGCCAGTCGAGCCGGTCAACCTTGTAGACCACCCCGTCGATTTCATAGGGCAGGCCTTTGCGGCCCTCGCCAATCGCGCGGTAGGCGGCGAGCATCTCGCCCACATCGGCGCAGAGGCGGAAGGCGGGCGAAATGGGAAAGCCCCATGTCCTGAGCTGCTCCACGACCTCGCTTTGCGTGTCGCCCGGCACGTCGCTGGCCGCGCCCCAGCCATGGGCCCAGAACCGCAAGGGCCGCGCCTTGGTCACCTTGGCGTCCTTCTGGCGCAGCGACCCGGCAGCGGCATTGCGCGGATTGGCGAAGAGCTTGCCGCCTGCCTCTTCCTGCGCCGCGTTAAGCGCAGCAAAGGCCTGTTTTTCCATATAGACTTCGCCGCGCACCTCGAACAGTTCGGGCACGCCTTCGGGCAATTGCTGCGGGATATCGGCGATATGGGCGACGTTGGCGGTGACGTTCTCGCCCACCTGCCCGTCGCCGCGCGTGGCAGCCATCACCAGCTTGCCCTCTTCATAGCGCAGCGAGCATGAGAGGCCGTCGATCTTGTCCTCGGCGGTGAAGACGACCGGCTCCTCCTCGGCCAGCGAGAGGAACCGCCGCACCCGGGCGACGAACTCGGCCACCTCCTCGTCGGAGAAGGCGTTGTCGAGGCTCATCATCCGCACTTCGTGCGTGACCTTCGACAGCGGCGAGGAGGCGATCTCGTGGCCGACCTGCTGGCTCGGGCTGTCGGCCCGGATCAGATGCGGGAAGGCCTCTTCCAGCTCGGTGTTGCGGCGCACCAGCGCGTCATACTCGGCGTCCGTAATCTCGGGCGCGTCCTCGGCGTGATAGAGCCGGTTCGCCCGCGCGATCTGCTTCGCCAACCGCATCAGTTCGTTGGCGGCATCGGCTTCGGTAATGTCGTTGGTTGTCACTGCGCAATCCGCACCGGTGCCGGAACAATCACCCAGCCGTTAGCGCCCCACTCCATGCCGTAGCGGCGCGTTTCCATGCCATCGATCCCGCGCACGATACGCGCCCAGCCAGTGCAGCTGAATTCGTCGGCGCAGGTGAAGTTCGCCAGTTCCACCACCACGGCTTCATTGGGCGCGCCTTCTTCGGCTTCGACATCGATCCAGTTGCCCTCGCGCATGACGCAGCGCGTGAACGGGGCGAGCCGGGGGTGGCGCTCCATCAGCGCGGTCTCGCCCTCGGCATCGAGCGCCTCGGGTGAGCGTCCGTCGTTGGCCGCAACACAGGTCGTGATCGTGGGCGTGGGCACGGCTGCGAAATAGGAGGTCAGTGCAAAGTCGAGCAGCGCCAGCTGCGGGGTGTCTTGCTGCTGCGAAAGCTGGGGCAACGGGTCGGGCAGACTATCGTCACCCCCCGGCACGGCTACGCAACCCGAGAGCGCCAATCCGCCCGCAATACTCAGAATTCCGCGCATCATATTCCCTCCAGCAACCGGTTCGCCTGCGCGCGGGCCTCGGTGGTGATTTCCGCGCCCGAAAGCATCCGTGCAATCTCTTCCTGCCGCCCATCGGCATCAAGCCGCACGACCGAGGTCCGCGTGACCGTGCCCTCGCTCGACTTGGCAATCATATAGTGCGTGCGCCCGCGCGCCGCGACCTGCGGCGAGTGCGTGACCGCGAGCAGCTGTCCGTCCGCCCCCGCCAGCCGCGACAATCGTTCGCCAATGGCCGAGGCGACCGCCCCGCCCACGCCGCGATCGATCTCGTCGAAGATGACCGTCGCCGCCCCGCCCTGCTCCGCCAGCGCCACTTTCAGCGCGAGGATGAAGCGCGACAGCTCGCCGCCGCTGGCGATCTTGGCAAGCGGCGCGAAGTCGGCGCCGGGGTTGGTGGCGATAAGGAACTCGACGCTGTCGATCCCGTGCGGGCCCCAGCGCTCCTCGTCCAGCGTGGTGACAGCGGTGCGGAAGCGCGCGGCATCAAGCTTCAATGGCGCAAGTTCGCTCGCCACCGCTTCATCGAGCCGCATGGCAGCGGCCACGCGGGTCGCATGCAGCGCCTCGGCGCGGGCGCGATAGACCTCGCCTGCCTGTTCAGCCGCCTTCACCAGCTCGGCCTCGCGCGATCCGGCCAGTTCGATACCGTCGAGCTGTTCGCGCAGGGTCTGCATTTTCGCGGGCAGGTCATCGACCTGGCAATCGTGCTTGCGAGCCAGCGCGCGCAGCTCGAACAGGCGGCGCTCGATCCGATCCAGCTCAGCAGGCTCGAAGGCGAGCGCATCGGCTGCGCTCTCCAGCTTCTCCTCCGCCTCGCCTGCCTCGATCACCGCGCGATCAAGCGCGGCGAGTGCCTCGGCCAGCAGCGGGTGTTCTTCGGCGATCCGGTCGAGCCGGCGCGCGGCGCTGCGCATCTGGGCAAGCGCCGAATCCGATCCGTCCCATAGCAAGCGCAGCGTTTCGAGGTCGCCCGCCAGCTTCTCGCCCTTCTGCATGTCGGCGCGGGCACCGGCGAGTTCAGCCTCCTCGTCGCCCTCAGGTGCGATTTCGGTGAGTTCGGCAAGGTGTGCGAGCAGCAGATCCTGCTCGGCTACCAGCGCAGCATGGGCCTCGCGCGCCTGCGCCAAGGCCTCTTCCGCCGCGCGCCATGTGTTCCACGCCTCGGCAACACCCACGCTGTCGCTGCCCGCATAGCGATCAAGCAACATGCGATGGCCGCGCGGGTTCACGAGGCCGCGATCGTCGTGCTGGCCGTGCAGCTCCACCAGAGCCGGGGCCAGCGCCCGCAGCAGTGCCACCGAAGCGGGCTGGTCATTCACAAAGGCCTTCGAGCCGCCATCGGCACGCACCTTGCGACGAATCATCAGCGGTTCGCCGGGCTCCACGTCAATCTCGGCATCGGCCAGCGCCTCGGCAACGGCTTCGGGCAGTGCGGCAAATTCGAAACTGGCGGTTACGCTAGCGTCACTCTCGCCGGCGCGCACCAGCGCGGTTTCAGCCCGGTTACCAAGCACCAAGCCTAGTGCATCAAGCAGGATCGACTTGCCCGCCCCGGTCTCACCGGTGAGCACGCCGAGGCCTGCGCCGAACGACAGGTCCAGCGCCTCGATCAGGACAATGTTGCGAATGGCGAGCGAGGTCAGCATGAGCGCCAAGCCTTATCGGGCAGCGCGGCCCGCCGCAATCCTAGCCGCCGCTGACTCGCGCAGGTTCGTACTTCTGCATCAGGTCATAAGCGCGTTCGTACCACTCGCTGCCGGGGTAGTTCGCCCCGAGCACGGCAGAATAGCGCTGCGCCTCTTCCGGAATGCCCAGCGCCAGCGCCGTTTCGGTGAGGCGGAACAAGGCCTCGGGCGTGTGGCTGGTGGTCTGGTACTTCTCGGTCACGTTGCGGAAGCGCAATTGCGCCGCGAGCCACAGGCCCGACCGCTCGTAAAACCGGCCGATCTCCATTTCCTTGCCCGCGAGGTGATCGTTCGCAAGATCGATCTTGAGGCGAGCGTCGGCAGCATAGGGGCTGCGCGGATAGCGACGCACCACCTCGGTCAGCGCAGCGAGCGCCTGGCGGGTGATCGCCTGATCGCGCTCCACATCGCTGATCTGCTCGTAATAGCTCATGCCCATCAGATAGTAGGCATAGGGCGCATCGCGGTTGCCCGGATGGATCGAGAGGAACCGCTGCGCCGAGGCGATGGCCTTGGTGTAATCGCGGTCAGCATAGTAGGCGAAGGCGCTCATCAACTGGGCACGGCGAGCCCAGGGCGAATAGGGGTGCTGCCGCTCCACCTCGTCAAACAGCCCGGCGGCGAGCTTGAGGTCGCCGCGGTCAAGCCGCTCTTTCGCTGCACGATAAAGCGATTCGACATCGCGCGCGACATAGGCGGTGTCCCCCTGGTTGCCGCCAGTGGAGGCACAGGCAGAAAGCAGCGTGGCCGACGACAGCAGGGCGGCCAGCAGGGCCTTGCGCAACACAGGGCGCGATACAGAGCGAGTGATCATGGCTTGGCGCTATAGCCAAGAGCGTCCTGAACGCCAAGTGAAGTACGCAGCGGTTTCCCCCCTTGCGATATGGTCGTGAAAAAGGGCCGCAGGCCGCGCGATGCGCGAGCCTATTCGAAGAATGCCACGCTACGGCACTCAATGCTTTCGCGGATATTGGGAGCCTTTGCCGACGCATCATAAAAGGCCGAATGTGGGCACCGCCAGGTGCGCGAGTGGTCCGAATCGTGGAACTTGAACAGCAGCGCCTGATCGCGCGTCATGTTCGAAAAGTACCACCAGCGATGCTCCGGGTGGTGCGAGAAGATCGTCGCCGCCAGCATGGCCTCTTCCCCGTCGACGGGCTTCGTCAGATCGTCCCCGGTGGGAAACTCGTCGACAATGAACAGGCGGTTCGATTTCTCCTCACCGCCGAAGCTGGTGCGCCCGTCACACAGCGCCAGCGGCACGTCCTGCGGCGGAGGCGAAAAGGTCCGCCAGAAACTGCTGATGAGAAAACGCTTGTAGCCCGGTCCATCGGGGAAGTGCTCGGCGTAGGTGTTCTGCGCCATCCTCTGCGCGGTAGGGGTGTTGATGTCGACGTGGGCTTCGCCAGCGGGCGGCTGAATTCCGCCCGAGTGCTGATAACCGGCGACCTTCTGCGCGGCATGGGCGGTCAGATCGGCGCTGGTGCGCAGCATCCATCCACGCGCAACCACCTTGTCTGCCCCCGTCAGCGCCTTGACGTAGTGCTCCACCTCGCGCTCATACACCGCATCGACAGCGGCCTTGTCATGGAAGTCTGCCACCGCGCTCGGTGCATCGGCGAGCATGAAGCCGTGGGTGTCGAGCGTGAAATGGTCACGGATCGGCATGGCGTCGCGGATGATCACGTCGTGGTCGGAATAGGTGCCGGTGTTGAGTTCGCGCCCCTGGCTGACATAGCGGCGAGTCACGAAGTCCCCCGGATCGACATAGCGCATCCGCGCCTGAACTTCGCGCGCTCCGCGTTCGATATCGGCTTGTGCCGGGCCTCCCATCGTATCTCTCCCAAGGTGTATTTGCGCGCAGGCATGGCATGCAGCCCTGACGCTGTGCAAGGCGCGTGTTATGCCGGCAAGCACGCAAGAGGAGCCAACGACCGCCATGATCAAATCCGTCTTCCGCTGGATCGCATCGCTTTGCGCTGCTGCGCTGTTCGCGGTCGGACCGGCGGCCTCGGCCCAAACACCGAACCGCGCCGAGGGGCTGTGGGAAGGCACCCTCGCCATCTCGCCCACGCTATCGCTGCGCATCGTGGTGGAGATCGTGCGCGAGGCCGATGGCGCGCTTGCCGGGACGCTCGACAGCCCTGACCAGAACAGCTTCGGCGTCCCGCTCGCGGCAATCGCGGCCGACGAGACCTCGCTTGCATTCGAACTTCCCGCCGCCGGGGCAAGCTATGCCAGTACATGGTCAGCCGAAGCGGATGGGTGGGAGGGCTCCTTCACCCAGAGCGGGCAAAGCTGGCCGCTAGCGCTGAACCGGATCGATCGATCGGCGCGGCCGCAAGCCACGCCCCTGCCCTCTGACTGGCAAGTGCCGGCTAACGATGTGCTGGCGCCGATGCTGGCCCGCCGCATTGCCGATCGTCCGGGTGCCGGCTTCGTGCTCGGCATCAGCGAGAACGGAGCGCGCCGGATCGTCGCCGCTGGCCCAAAGGGTGGCCCGGCCTTCGATGGTGATACGGTGTTCGAGATCGGCTCGATCACCAAGCTGTTCACCGCGCTGCTGCTGGCCGACATGACGTTGCAAGGCGAAGTTGCGCTTGACGATCCGGTCGAGAAATACCTGCCCGAAGGCGCTCACATGCCGCGTGATGCGAGCGGCAAGGAAATCACCCTGCGCCAACTTTCCCTGCAAACCTCCGGCCTGCCGCGCTTGCCCGACAACATGCCCTTTACTGACCCGGCCGATCCCTATGCCGACTATAGCGAAGCCATGCTGCTCGACTTCCTCGCGACCTACGAGCTGCCGCGCGAGATTGGCTCGCACTACGAGTATTCGAACCTCGGCGTGGGCCTGCTTGGCTATGCTCTCGCCCGCGCGGCGGGGACCGACTATGCGAGCCTTGTGAGGGAGCGCATTCTCGATCCGCTCGGCATGAGCGAGACGGCTATCACGTTGAACCCCGACATGCAGGCGCGCTTCGCCGTGCCGCACGACGAATATCTGCGGCAGACAAAGCCGTGGAACCTGTCCGTTCTCGCAGGTGCCGGTGCCTTGCGCTCAACCGCGAGCGATCTGCTGACCTTCGCCGAAGCGGCGATGAACCCTGCCTCGCCGATTGCCGAAGCCATGGCGCTGACGCTGTCCGACCGGACCGATCAGGTCGGCAGCGACAACCAGACCGCGCTCGGCTGGATGATCCTGCCTGCACCTGGCGGCGAGGTGCTCAACCACGGCGGGGGCACGGGGGGCTTCCGCAGCTTTCTCGCCATGCAGCCAGCAAGCGGGCGGGCCGTGGTGGGCCTCACCAATTCCGCCGCTGAGCCTTCTGCCACCGATCTTACCTATCACGCCCTGATCGGCACTCCGCGCGCGGTTGAGGCAGCAATCCCGCCCGCCCCCGGCCCCATGCCTGAGCGGCAGGAGATCGCGCTGCCACCAGAGGCGCTCGCGCCGCTGGTGGGGACCTATCGCATGGCCAACAACGCGCGGCTGGAAGTGACGCGCGAGGGCGGCCAGCTGTTCGCCCAGCTGACCTCGCAGCCGACCTTTCCGATCTTTGCCTCGGGGCCCCGCGAGTTCTTCTTGAAGGTGGTCGACGCGCGGCTGGTATTCACCGGCGATGGAGACACCATCACCGGCGTCACGCTCTTCCAGAACAGCGCCGAGATCCCGTTCGAACGGATCGACTAAACAGCGATCAAGCCGAGACGCGCCGCTTCTTCTTGCGCCGGTTCCATACCAGCGTCGAGGAGACGCCGAAGTTGAAGACCGAGCCCATCAGCGCGCCGAGCACGCCCGCCACGTTCCAGTTGCCAAACTCCTGCTGCGCAAAGTTCGCAACGCTCAGGTTTGCAATCGCGCCGACCGAGCAGACGATGACGAACACCACCAGCCCAACGATCATCCGGGCGCCGGTCAGCCGCTTGTCGCGGAAGGTGAACTGGTTGTTGAGCACGAAGTTGAACACCATGGCCACGAAGGTCGCCACGGTCTGCGCAACGATGAAGGTCGTCTGCACCGTGCCCATCAGGTTGAGCACCGAAAGATGCACGGCAAGCCCGAGGAAGCCCACGATCGCAAACAGCACGAAGCGCGGCGGGATAAGGCCGTTGGTCAGCTTCTCGATCAGCAGGAACAGGAACTCGGCCAGCACCATCATGGTGAGCTTGCTCTCGCCCTCGGTGCGCTCGCGGAAGGTATAGGGCACCTCCTCGATCCGGGTCGCGGGCGGCGCAGAAGCGATCAGGTCGAGCAGGATTTTATACCCCTGCTGCGACAGATCGTAGACGTGGTTATTCACCAGATCGCGGCGCGCCATGAAGAACCCGCTCATCGGGTCGGAGGTGGCATCGCCGATCAGCAGCTGGCTCATTTTCGTGGCCAGCTCGCTCATCCGCACCCGCCCCTCGCCCCAGGTTCCGGTGGAGCCACCCTCGGCATAGCGCGTGCCCACCACGAGGTCGGCGCCGTCATCGATCTTCGCGAGCATCTGCGGCAAGACGGTCTCGTCATGCTGCATGTCGGCGTCGATAACGGCGACCACCGGCGCGGAGGAGGCAAGGATGCCCTCGACCACGGCAGACGACAGGCCCTTGCGGCCAACCCGGCGGATGCAGCGCACACGCGGGTTGATCGCGGCGATTTTCAGCACCTCCTCGTAGGTCCCGTCGGGGCTGTCGTCATCAACGACGATCAGCTCCCACTCGATCCCCTTGAGCGCACTCGACAACGCATCGGTGAAGGCGCGCATGTTGTCGCGCTCGTTGTAGCTGGGCGAAATGACCGAGAGGACCGGACGGCCCAACCGTTCATGCGCATTTGCGCCTTCGCCTGACGTAATCGCTGCCACCGACATTCATTCTATCCTTATCAGCCGCCGCTATCAGTAACGAACGGCCCCGAGCGCGAGGCGCATAGCCTGTTGTCCGCAGGATGGTAAGGTTGGAGTTAACGCCAGTCGTCGCAGAGCAGCCGCCCGGCCGCCTCTAGGGCAGCCGAACTCGCTCATAGCGCCGGCCGTTGGCCGCATCGCTATCTGCTTCGACGAAGGTCGCCTGATTGCCGGGATTGATGGCGTAGGTATCGTTATCGCCATCCACTTCGGCAACCGACCGGCCCGCTCCAGCCGAGGTAACGCGGTAGCGGATGGTGCCCACTCCCTCGCTCTTCTCCACCAGCAGGATGTCGCCCAGTGACAGCAGCGGCCCGCCATAGTTCACCTCGATCCGGGGGCCATCGACAGCCGTCACGGTGATCGGGTCGATATCGAACACCACGGCCCTGGCGACCGCATCCGACGCCTCCTGCTGCAACAGATCGTAGACCGCCTCACCCGGCTCCATCGTGCGCATGCGGAGGTTCTCGGTGTTGAGCGTGCGCCCCATTTCGATCTGTTTGCGGATGTTGCCGCCATCGATTGCCGCGCCCGTCCGGTCGTGCACGGTGTAGCTCAGGTTGACCGACGCCGTGCCCCAGCTGGTGTGATAGGCGGTGTCTCCGCGCACTGGACGGCTTTGTGCAGGCGGGGTCTCGCTTACGTCGGAAATGGTCACGTCGAGGCGGTAGCCCCCGCTACCCACGGTGATCCGTCCGGTCGAAGCGAGAGCGGCCGCAAGCGAATGGCGCAGGGTCTCGAAGTTGGTCTGGCAATCGCGCCAGACCCAGCTGCGCCAGCTCGAAACCCTGGCACTTGCCGCGTTGCGTCTGGCGTACCCCCAGAAGCGCCGGTATTCCGAAGCGAAGACCGAGGCTGAAGAGCCTTCATATTCGCGAAAGTACTGGCAGGACTGTGTCGAATTCACGGTGCCAACCGCGATGCGCACATCCGATTGCGCCAGCGCCGGCCCCGCCACTGCGAGAGCCGACACGGCGCACAGGCCAAGTGTGAAACGGCGTACCAACATGATAATCCCCCTTCATGCCCGATCAGCGCCGACGCCGCTGTGCCCGCTCAAGATCCTTCACAACGTCTTCCGATACCGGACGCGCGATCGTTCCGACTGCTGGCGGAACCGCGAATTCGGTCACCATCTGCGCGCGCGAGAAAGCCGACTGAACGTCCGTCACCTGGATAGCGCCGAGCTGTTCGCCGTCGATCTTGATCATGCCAGTGCCCGAAGGATCAGGGATCTCCATGCTTTCACCATAGACCATCAGATAATCACCGCGCTGGACCGCCCCTTCCCCGAAATTGAGAATGACCGTGCCACCGCCCTGTACGGCAGCGATCTGGATCGGGTAAATCGCGGTGGTGAGGCCGGTGGCGATCTTATCCGCCGCCGCGCGCATCAGGGCGTTGCTGTCGATCTGCGCGCCTCCGCCGCATACCGCCGCGGACTGCTGCTCCTCACTGATGCGGGAGGCGTAGCGCACTTCGCCAGTGTTGGTGTCGGTGATGCGAATGTCCGCTTCCATGCGAACTTTGGTGTTGTGGCAATCCTGCGAGTTTCTGCGCGCGCCGCCGAGCAGGCCGCCGAGCACCGTCGCCCCGATGTCCTGCCGGTTGACCGCCGAAATCCCGGTGATGGTGCCATAGATCAGATAGTCGACACCTTCGAAGCCGCCGGTGCGCCCAGGCGTGTTCGTCGTTACAACGCCGCCGTTGGCCAGGCCCTGTTCCTCAAGCAAGCGGGCCAGCCGAGTGCGCTCTATGACCCGAAACTTGCCGCTGGAAATCAGCGCGGTCTCGATCATGGTGGAGAATGTCTCCGCCTGACCGGTATTGGTCAGATCGTCGAGTTCCACGATCCCGACGACGGGCTGCCCCTGAGCCTGCGCCGCAACCGGTGCGACCAGCAAGGCCAAAAAGATAAAAATTCTCGACAACATCACAATACCCCCACTCTGACGAATCGATGATGGGAGTTTCAGCGGAATAGTGGGCACTTGAACAGACCCAAATTTGCAAAATTCAGATTAAATTTGCGAAGATTAGACTTCTTCGTGAAACAATAGGATCAGGAAAATTCGCGGCAAACACGCCCGCTCAGGCATGTATCTTCAGCACCGCGACTAACAACAACGAGCGCAAGGCGGGCGGGTCTGACAAGCAACTCCTCCCCCAATCGCAGCGCAGCAATAACCGTAGGCCTACGGCCAGCTGCGCTTACGAAAGGCTCAGGGTGGGCCGGGACAAAGAGCTACTCTTCGCCCATGCGAAGAGCAGCGATGAAGGCCTCCTGCGGAATGGACACATTGCCATACTCGCGCATCCGCGCCTTGCCCTTCTTCTGCTTCTCCAGCAGCTTCTTCTTGCGCGAAATATCGCCGCCATAACACTTGGCGGTCACGTCCTTGCGCAGGGCGGCAATCGTCTCGCGGGCGATAATCTTGCCGCCGATCGCAGCCTGAATCGGGATCTTGAACAGGTGCCGCGGGATCAGGTCCTTGAGCCGCTCGCACATGCCGCGGCCGCGCTCTTCCGCCACCGAGCGGTGTACGATCAAGGACAGCGCATCGACCGGCTCGCCATTGACCATGATGTTCATCTTCACCAGGTCGCCCTCGCGCAGGCCGATCTGCTCGTAGTCGAAGCTGGCATAGCCGCGGCTGATCGACTTCAACCGGTCGTAGAAGTCGAACACCACTTCGTTGAGCGGCAATTCGTAAGTCACCTGCGCGCGGCCACCGACATAGGTGAGGTCGGTCTGGATGCCGCGCCGGTCCTGGCACAGCTTGAGGATCGCGCCGAGATATTCGTCGGGCGCATAGATCACCGCCTTGATCCACGGCTCCTCCACCACCTCGATGCGGTTCACATCGGGCCAGTCGGCGGGGTTGTGGATGTCTACAATCGCCGCATCCTCGTTCTTCGTGTGCGCGAGGTGGACGCGGTACACCACGCTCGGCGCGGTGGTGATCAGGTCGAGGTCATATTCGCGGCTCAGGCGTTCCTGAATAATCTCGAGGTGCAGCAGGCCGAGGAAGCCAGCACGGAAGCCGAAGCCCAGCGCGGCCGAGCTTTCCATCTCGTAGGAGAAGCTGGCGTCGTTGAGGCGCAGCTTGCCGATCGATTCGCGCAGCTTCTCGAAGTCGGCAGCGTCGACCGGGAACAGCCCGCAGAACACCACCGGCTGCACTTCCTTGTAGCCCTTCAAAGGCACGGGCGAGCCATTCTTGACCGTGGTGATGGTGTCACCCACGCGGGCCTGCTCGACCTCCTTGATCTGCGCAGTGATGAAGCCGATTTCGCCGGGGCCGATCTCGGGCAGGTCGATGCGCTTGGGGTTGAAGCAGCCCACGCGATCGACAAGGTGCTGCGTGCCGCCCTGCATGAACCTGACCTCAAGGCCCTTTTTCAGAACCCCGTCCATCACGCGCACGAGGATGACGACGCCGAGATAGGGATCGTACCAGGAATCAACCAGCATGGCCTTGAGCGGCGCATCGCGGTCGCCGGTGGGGGGCGGGATCCTCGCGACGATAGCCTCAAGCACCTCCTCGATCCCGATGCCCGACTTGGCGCTGGTGAGCACCGCATCAGAAGCATCGAGGCCGATGATGTCCTCGATCTCCTGCTTGACCTTTTCGGGCTCGGCAGCGGGCAGATCGATCTTGTTTATGACGGACACGATCTCGTGGTCGTGCTCAATCGACTGGTAGACGTTGGCCAGCGTCTGCGCTTCCACGCCCTGCGCGGCGTCCACCACCAGCAGCGCGCCCTCGCAGGCGGCCAGGCTGCGGCTGACCTCGTAGGCGAAGTCGACGTGGCCCGGCGTGTCCATGAGGTTCAGCTCATAGGTCTCGCCGTCCTTGGCAGTGTAGTTGAGGCGGACGGTCTGAGCCTTGATGGTGATCCCGCGCTCGCGCTCGATGTCCATGTTGTCGAGCACCTGCTCGCTCATCTCGCGCGCGGTGAGGCCGCCGCACTGCTGGATCAACCGGTCAGCCAGCGTGGACTTGCCGTGGTCGATGTGTGCAATAATGGAAAAGTTGCGGATCTTCGAAAGCTCGGTCATCGCCCGCCCTTAGCCGCGCCGCGCGAGACTGTCAGCAGGCTATCTCGCACAGGTCGTCGCCGCTTAGCCGGTCTGGCGGCTGGCCCCCGGCCTGACCTGCTCGGCTGGCACGCCTTGCGTGGCAATCAGACGGCCCGCACTGTTGCGCTCAAGCGGGCGTTCGAACTGCACTCCCATGCGATCCTCCTCGCACCAGCGGGTGGTGCAGACAATCGTATGAGTCCGCGACAGGTGTAGTGCGAAGACCGTGCCGACCGGGACATTCCACAGCCCCTCGATCAGCGCTCCGGTGGCCGAAATATTGCGCACGGTACCGTTATAGAGCTGCCCCTCGTGATCGAGCACCACCTTGCGCAGCATCTTTTTGCGCGGCGGCCGGGCAGAGCGCGGTCCGCGCGCAATAGCTTCCAGCCCGCTTGCAAGCCGGTCAGTAGCCTGCTGCGCGCTGAGCGGCTTGGCGTAGATATAGCCCTGGATGTGACTGCACCCGTGCAGGCGCACCAGATCCAGTTCGTCCATCGTTTCCACGCCCTCGGCGGTGGTGTCCATCCCCAGCGCATGCGCAAGGCTGGTGATCGAGGCGATGATGGCACCGTTGCGGCTTCCCTGCTCGGTCGCGCCGCGCACGAAGCTCTGGTCGATCTTGATCTTGTCGAACGGCGCCTTCTTCAAATAGCCGAGCGATGAGTAGCCGGTCCCGAAGTCGTCCAGGGCAAGGCGAACCCCGATCCGCTTGAGCGCCGCAAACATCGCGTCGGTGCCCTCATCGTCGGAGAGGAACACGCTTTCGGTGATCTCCAGTTCAAGCTGCTCGGCGCTGATCCCGGCGGAAGCGATGGCATTCGTCACCACTGCGGGAAGCTGCGGATTGGCGAACTGGAGCGGCGAGACGTTCACCGCCACACGCACATCTTCAGGCCATGTTGCCGCGTCTTCGCAGGCCTTGCGCAAGGCCCATTCGCCAACCTGGGCGATCAGCCCGGTGTCTTCGGCGATGGGAATAAACCGCTCCGGGCTGATCGCGCCCTTGGTCTTGTGATTCCAGCGCAGCAGCGCCTCAAACCCGGTGATGGTCTCACTCGCGATGCTGACCACAGGTTGGTAATATAGTTCCAGGCCGCCATGGACGATGGCATCGCGCAAGTCCTCTTCCAGCTGCGATCGCTCCTCCGCTTCGGCGTGCAGATCATCGGCATAGAAGTGATGGCGCCCGCGCCCGCCGTCCTTCGCGGCATAGAGCGCGAGGTCGGCATTGCGGATCAGGTCCTCGCTGGTGGTGCCGTCCTGAGGGGAAACGGCCACGCCGATCGAAGCGCCGATAACAACCCGCTGGCCATCGATCGAATAGGGCTGCGACAGCGAGGTGATAATCTCCTCGGCAAGATCGCCCAGCGCCTCGCGGGGGATAGAGTGCGGGATAATGACTTTGAACTCGTCGCCCCCGAGACGGCCGACTTGCCCCTGCTTGCCGACTGCGCGTTCGAGCCGCTGCGCAACCTGCATCAGCAGGGCATCGCCAGCCGGGTGACCCATGGTGTCGTTCACGTGCTTGAAGCGATCGAGATCGAGCAGCATGACCGCACACTCGCGATGATGGAGCTGCGGCGAGCCGAGGATCTTCTCAAGGCTCTGCGACATCTGGAACCGGTTGGCGAGGCCGGTCAGCGAATCGTAGTGCGCCAGCCGGCTCGCATGTTCCTGGCTGCGGCGACGTTCGGTCAGATCGGTGCCTGACCCGCGGAAGCCGACATAGTTATTGAACTGATCGTAAATCGGCCGACCCGACACCGACCACCAGCGCACTTCCTCGCTAGTCGCTGCGCGCATATCGAGTTCGGCGAAGGCCGAACGCGCTGAAAGGTGAAATTGAAGGCTACGTTCGCTCTCGTCGCCTGATTGATCCATGTCGAACAGGCGGGTGAGCGGCTGACCGATCAAGGACCCAACCTCAAGGCCGAGAACCTCCGCAACGGGCGGTGACACGTAGGTCAGCTGCGCACGGCGATCGATTTCCCAGAACCAGCCCTGCCCGGTCTCCTCGTAGTCCGCGAGGATATCGCGTGCACGCGTCTGGGCACGTTCGTGTGCCTCCAGCTCGCGCTGATCGCGCAGCTGCTCGCCCCATTGCTCTGTGCTGACCAGTATCGACACCAGCAGCGCCAGTCCGAGCGTTCCCCATCCGACAAGGCTGCTGAAGCTGATCGTCACCGCCGTCCAGCTCGCAAGGTGGACCGCAAACATCAGCGCGGGCCGACGCCGCAAATAGGCTCCGGCGACCAGACTGGTTCCGGCCACTGCCGCCGTCATTACATCTTCTGGCAATCCGTCATGGATGGTCCAATGCGCCATGCCGAGCGCAAACAGAAACGGCGGCAGTGCGACGAACACGATGCAAACGACAAGCTTGGCGAACCCATGCCTGCGACTGGCGATCTGCCGGGCGGCCTGCCGCGGCAAGACACCCAGCATAGCCGAGGCGATCAGCAGAAACACATGCCAGTCCGGCATGCCGGTCGCAACGATCAGGCCGCCGCAAACGCCAACCAGCATAACCAGAGCCAAAGCCGGCCACCGGCGCGGCAACCAGCCGTGAACAGTGTGCAAGGGTTTGGGCGGAGTGAAGGCACGCGCCTTACGAGGCTTGCGGCGATTGCCCAGGCGGCGTTCACTCTCGGAATTCGGAGCCGCAGGAGCCTGCAGCGTTTCCCCCTGGGTCGGCTTGCCGGCATTCGCGCCGCCTACGCTCGAGGCAAAGGCAGTCGGCCTTACCACTTCAGCCGCAGCACCTGGGGCGTCCGAATCGATCCGGGAAGAGTCAGCCTCGGAAACGGCCTTCATGCGCGCGGTGGTCATGAGACCGCCTTTCGCTCCATTGTCTTTGAAAAAGCGTTAATTTCGGGGCACCTAAGGGCGATTAACTAGTTTTGTTATCGGTAGTCGCTAGCATTCTCGGTCCCGGACTGGCCACGCTTGGCATTTCGGCTAAAGTTCACCACGAACAGGCCGGGAGAAGACGAAGCCTATGCGACATCTGGCAATCATCGGCTCCGGCCCTTCCGGTTACTATACGGCAGAGGCGGCGCAGAAAGCTTTTGGCGAGGATATCCGGGTCGACATATTCGACCGCATGCCCGTGCCCTATGGCCTGATCCGCAGCGGCGTGGCGCCCGATCATCAGTCGATCAAGGGCGTTTCACGGCGCTACGAGAAGGTCGCGCTGAGCGAGACTGTCCGGTTCGTGGGCAACGTGGCTATCGGCCGCGACATAAGCGTTGCCGAGCTGGCCGACCTGTACGATGGGCTCGTCTTCGCTACCGGCGCGCCGCACGACCGCGAGCTGTCCATTCCCGGCGCAGACCTCTCCAACGTCTTCGGCAGTGCCGGATTCGTCGGCTGGTACAACGGCCATCCCGAATTCTCGAAGCTGGCCCCTGACCTCACTGGCTCCACCGCCGTTGTGATCGGCATGGGCAATGTCGCGCTCGACGTGGCGCGTATCCTGTCGAAATCGCGCGAGGAATTTGCTGACAGCGACATCGTCAGCCACGCGCTCGACCAGCTCGGCAGCGCCGGAATCGAGCGGATCATACTGCTCGGCAGACGCGGGCCGCACCAGATCATGATGACCCCGAAGGAGCTGGGCGAACTGGGCAACCTTGCCCGCGCCATGCCGCTGGTCGATGCCGCAGACCTGCCACCGGCAGACGATGATGCGCTGCTCGAACCGGGCCTGAGGAAGTCGGTTACGATCCTGCGCCAATTTGCCGAAGCGGGAACCTCAGCGCAAAACGGCAAGCCGATCACGATCGAATTTGTCTTCTTCGCCCAGCCCCATGCGCTGCACGGCACAGACAAGGTCGAGGAGATCGAAGTGGAGCGGACCGTGATCGAACGCGGTCGCGCCGTCGGCACGGGCGAGTTCCTCCGTTTACCGGCAGACCTGGTTGTGAGTTGCATCGGCTATCGCAGCAGCCCGATACCCGGCCTGCCCTTTGACGAACGCGCGGGCCGCTTCGCTAACGACGAGGGCCGCATCCTGCCCGGCATCTATTGCGTGGGTTGGGCAAGGCGCGGCCCGACCGGCACGATCGGCACCAACCGCCCCGACGGCTACGCCATCGTCGAGAAAATCGCCGAAGACCTTGCCAGCGGAACGCTTGGGCCGGGCAGCAAACAGGGCCGCGCCGGGTTCGACGCACTGGCCAAGAGCAAGGGGCTGGACCTTGTCACCTTCCGCGACTGGAAGAAGATCGAACAGGCCGAGGAAGAGGCCGCCCGCGAGGACGCACCGCGCGAGAAGTTCGTCGACCTGGCGGCGATGATGCAGGCGCTAGGAGACGACCGGGAGCCCTGAGGCCCCCGCGCCGCGCCTAGACCCGCATCGGCATCAGCACGTAAAGCGCGGGGCTGTTCTCGTCCTTGCGGATCAGCGTAGGAGCGCCCGCATCGGCAAAGTGCAGTTCGACCATGTCGCTGTCGATCTGGCCCAGCACGTCCTTCAGATAGGCCGCGTTGAAGCCGATTTCGAGCGGATCGGAGCTGTATTCGGCGCTCACTTCTTCGGCAGCGTTGCCGTTATCCGGGCTGGTCACGGTGAGCGTGACCTTGTCGGGCTCCAGCCCCATCTTGACCGCGCGGGTCTTCTCGGTGGCGATGGTCGCCACGCGGTCGACACCGGCGAAGAACACCTTCGGATCGACCTTCAGCAGCTTGTCGTTCCCGGTCGGGATCACGCGGTTGTAGTCGGGGAAGGTGCCGTCGATCAGCTTCGAGGTCAGCACCACACCGCCCTCGCCGCCAAGCGTGAAGCGGATCTTGCTCGGCGACAGGTCGATCTCGACCGCGCCTTCCATTGCCTCTTCAAGCAGCTTGCGTAGTTCAGCCACGGCTTTGCGCGGCACGATCACGTCAGGCATGCCCTCGGCGCCTTCGGGCCGCTCCATCGTGAAGCGGGCGAGACGGTGGCCGTCAGTCGCCGCCGCTTTCAGCACGCCGCCGTCTTCATCGGTCACGTGCAGGAAGATGCCGTTGAGGTAGTAGCGCGTTTCCTCGGTCGAGATCGCGAAACGGGTGCGGTCGATCACTTCGGCCAGCAGCTTGGCGGGAAGCTTGAAGCTGGTCGGCAGGTCGCCCTCGACGATCACGGGGAAATCATCGCGTGGCAGGGTCGGCAGTTGGAAGCGGCTGCGCCCGGCCTTGACCACCATACGATTGTCCGCCGTTTCGAGGCTCACCTCGCTGCCATCGGGCAGCTTGCGGGCGATGTCGAACAGCAGGTGCGCCGATACGGTGATCGAGCCCGGCGTTTCCACCGCATTGGCGCGCATCGATTCGACCACCTGCAAATCGAGGTCGGTCGCCATGACCTTGACCATGCCGCCTTCGTCGGCCTCGATCAGCACGTTGGAGAGGATCGGGATCGTGTTGCGCCGTTCCACCACCGATTGTACGTGCGACAGGCAGCGCAGCAGTGTCGCCCGTTCGATCTTGGCTTTCATCGCGTTTCAAACCTCTGCGTTCAAGCAGCCCGTCCCACGGGCAATTTCACAGGTCTATCCTTAGCAAGGGGCGCTTGTGCGGCAAGGATTCCCTTCCAGATTCGCCAGATACAGCGCGATTCCTTGGGGAAAAGTGGGGCAAACCGCCCCAATCTGTTAACCAAGCATGGCCATCCCGCCGTTCACATGCAGCACCTGGCCCGTGACATAGCCCGCCTCGTCGCTGGCGAGATAGGCCACCGCGCCGCCGATATCGTCGCCCTCGCCCATCCGGCCCATCGGGATGCGGCCATTGATCGCGTCCTTCTGCTTGTCGTCGAGCGCGTCGGTCATGGCCGAGCGGATGAAGCCCGGGGCCACGCAGTTGACGGTGATGTTGCGGCTGGCGAGTTCGGCGGCAAGGCTGCGGCTCATGCCGGCAACGCCCGCCTTGGAGGCGCAGTAGTTCATCTGCCCCGGATTGCCGGTCGCGCCGACCACGCTGGTGATGTTGATGATGCGGCCGTGGCGCGCCTTCATCATCGGCCGGGTGGCGGCGCGCATCAGGCGGAAGGTCGAGCTGAGGTTAACGGCGATCACATCGTCCCACTCCTCGTCCTTCATCCGCATGGCGAGGTTGTCACGCGTGATCCCGGCGTTGTTGACGAGGATATCGAGCTTGCCAAGCGTGTCGATCGCGGCGGGGACCAGTTCCTCGACCTGCGTCGTGTCGGACAGGTTGCAGGTGATCTCGATATGGTCATGGCCGAAGTCGGCGTTCAGCTCTTCGCGGAAGGCACGCAGCTTGGCCGGGTTCGAGCCCGACAGCGCCAGCCGCGCGCCTTGCTTTGCCAGCGTGCGCGCAATGGCCGAGCCGATCCCGCCGCTGGCGCCGGTGATAAGGGCGGTTTTTCCTTCGAGTGAGAACATAGTCAAATCTCCTTCGCCAGCGCTTCGATGTCGTCCATGCCGACTACGCTGGTGATACGCGCATCGGGCGCGATTTTCTTGATCATGGGGCTGAGCACCTTGCCGCCCAGTTCGACGAAATGGGTAATCCCCGCATCGGCCATCGCGCCCACGCTCTCGCGCCAACGCACGCGGCCGGTGATCTGCTGCACCAGCAGGTCAAGCTCAGTCGCGGCATCGGTTACGGGCGCGGCGGTGACATTCGCGTAAAGCGGCAGGCGGAAGGCCTGCGGCGGAGTCGCGGCCAGCGCCTCGGCCATTTTCTCGGCCGCCGGTCCCATCAGCGAGCAGTGGAACGGCGCCGACACCGGCAGCTTGATCGCGCGCTTGCAGCCATATTCCTTCGCCAGTTCGACCGCCCGGTCGATCGCGGTGAGGTGGCCCGACAGCACGACCTGACCCGGATCGTTGTCATTCGCCACTTCGCAGACATCGCCCTGCGCGGCAGCTTCGGCAAGTGCGGTCGCCTTCTCGATATCCGCGCCGAGCAGCGCGCACATGCCGCCAACGCCCACCGGCACGGCGGCCTGCATGGCATCACCGCGAATGCGCAGCAGCCGCGCGGTATCGGAAAGGCTGAACGCGCCGACCGCAGCCAGCGCCGAATATTCGCCCAGCGAATGGCCTGCAACAGCCTCGCCCTTGGCTGACAGGCTTACCCCGCCCGCCTCGAGCACCCGCGCGATAGCCAGCGCATTGGCCATGATCGCAGGCTGCGCGTTGGCCGTCATGGTCAGCTCGTCCTCAGGCCCTTCGGCCATCAGCGCCGACAGCTTCTGCTTCAGCGCCTCGTCGACCTCCTCGAAGGTCTCGCGCGCGACGGAACTGGCCGCAGCCAGATCGACACCCATGCCGACCTTCTGGCTGCCCTGTCCCGGAAATACGAATGCAATCATGGGATAGCTCCTCTCGTGAAGGCGCGCGCTTATGCGCGGCGCGCTCGCGCGGCAAGTCCGAAGGGCACCAGCTTGTTGGCAGCATCGTGCCCGATATCGGCGCGGCCAAGGTAGGCGATGCCGCTCTTGGCGCACCAGTAGCGGGCGATCTCTTCCTCGTTATAGCCGAATGGACGGTCATTTGTAGGCACGGCGGAAACGCGCCCGAGCCTGATCCCAGCCACACCTTTCAGATGCTGCGTCACATGGAAGAACAGGCGGTCGACCGCATAGAGATGCTCGGCCACTTCCTCCACGAGCACCACGTGGCCGGTCAGGTCGGGCATGAACTCGGTGCCCACCAGCATAGCCAATGTCATGAGGTTGAAGGCAACTGTGGGCCGATCATCCAGCCCGCCTTCGAACCCTTCATCCTCGCCGGAGAAATAGCGCAGCACCCGGCGCACCGCATCGCCCCCGCCTTCGCGGCGGATGTCGCCCGCGAGCGGGCCATGGACCTGCCGCCCCACGCCGTGGCGGTACATCGCGCCCATCAGCGTGCCGCAGTCCGAATAGCCGACAAAGGTCTTGGCCCGCGCCGCCTCGCTTAAGCCCGCCAGTGCCTCGGGCGTGATGCGGTTGGAGCCATAGCCGCCCATCGCGAACCACACGGCATCGACCGCCGGATCGTTGGCCACTTCGAGGAAGGCCGACAGCCGCTGGGCATCGTCGCCCGCGAAATGGCCGTGCTTGGCAAGGCACTGCGGGTGAAAGCGCAGCGACAGGGCCGGAAACTCGGCTTCGGCCAGCGCCATTACCGCTGCTGCATGGTCAGGTTGAATGGGCTTGCCGGGGCAAACCAGAGCAATGCGCGTCATGTTCGCTTTCTAATGCGGCAGGTGGAGGGCGTCACCCCCAAGCCAGCAATTGAAATGGGGAGCGTTCGCGCATACCGCTGGCCGCCATGACCCAATCGCTTCTTTCTCGCCCGTTCTTTTTCTGCGGCATCGGCGGCTCGGGCATGTTGCCCCTGGCCGCCATCGTGAAGGGGCTTGGCGCGGACGTTGCCGGGTCTGACCGCAGCCGCGAACAGGGGCGCACGCCCGAGAAGTTCGCCTGGCTCGAAAGCCGGGGCTTTGCCCTGTTCCCGCAAGACGGCAGCGGGCTGACCTCTGGCGAGCAGGTGTTTGTCGCCTCGGCAGCGGTAGAGGACACGGTGCCCGATGCCGCGCGTGCCAAGGCTGTCGGCGCCACGCGAATGACGCGGGCCGAGCTGCTGTCCTCGCTGTTCAACGAGGCGGAATGCTCGCTGGCAGTCGGCGGCACCTCGGGTAAGTCGACAACCACGGCGATGCTGGGCTGGATCCTCCACGCCGCGGGCCGCGCGCCCACGATCATGAACGGCGCGGTGATGAAAAACTTCGTCAGCGAGGAAGAGCCGTTCGCCAGCGCCGTGGTGGGCGATGGCAAGGTGTTCGTCTCCGAAGTCGACGAAAGCGACGGCTCGATTGCGCTGTACCGTCCGAGTGTGGCCGTGCTGCTCAACGTGAGTCTCGATCACAAGTCCATGGACGAACTGCGCGTGTTGTTTGGCGATTTTCTCGCCGTGGCAGGCCGCGCGGTGGTCAATGCCGACGATGTCGAGGCCTTCCGACTAGTCGCGCGCGGGAACGAGCCGATCACCTTCGGCATCGACAACAGCTGCGCCGCGCTCGGGATTGCCGATGGCTCCATGACGGAAAGCGCCACGGGCCAGAGCGCCACGGTGCTCGACCGCCGCGATGGCAGCGAACACGCGCTCACGCTGGGTATGCCCGGCAAGCACAACCTCTCGAACGCGCTCGCCGCGATTGCCGCTGCCAATGCCACCGGCATTCCAGTGGCCGAAGCGGTTACCGCGCTGGCGGACTTTGCCGGGCTCGCACGCCGGTTCGACATTGTCGGAACCACGGCCGACGACATCACCGTGATCGACGACTTCGGCCACAACCCCGAAAAGTGTCGCGCCACGCTGAAAACGCTAAAGAGCCAGCCGGGCCGCGTGCTCGCCTTCTTCCAGCCGCATGGGTATGGTCCCTTGCGTCAGATGGGCGCGGAGCTCGCCCAGACCTTTGCCGATGAACTCGGCCCGGAGGATCACACGATCCTGTGCGATCCGGTCTATTTCGGCGGCACGGTCGACCGCTCCGAAGGCAGCGAGCGGATTGTCGCGCTGATGCAGGATGCCGGAGCCAGCGCAGAACATATCCCGGCGCGCGAAGACTGCGCCACGCGGCTATGCAACCTCTCGCGCCCCGGCGACCGAATCGTGATCATGGGCGCGCGTGACGATACGTTGACCTTGTTCGCACGCGAGGTGTTGGCGCGGATCGAGGGCTAGTGCCCCAGCCGAAAGACCTTGTGCAGCACAAACGCGATCACCGTGCCAAGCACGAGCGCCATAAGCGCCGATAGGCCCGCGAAGCTCAGCCAGCCCAGTATTCCGCCAGCGATGGCCGAAACGCCATGCTCGATACCGGCGACCCAGTGCTCCGGCCCGGCAATACCGATCTCGGCAAGACCGTGCAGGATAATCCCGCCGCCCACCCACAGCATCGCCACCGTTCCGATTACCGACAGCGCAACCAGCAACCGCGGCATGGCCTTCAGCAGAAGACAGCCGAACTTGCGCCCGGCCGAGGTTGCCGCCTCTTTCGCCAGATGCAGGCCAAGATCGTCCATCTTCACGATCAGCCCGACCACGCCATAGACGCCCAGCGTCACCCCGATGCCCACCAGCGCAAGCACGCCAGCGCGGGTAATCAGGTCTTCGGAGGCCACCTCGTTGAGCGTGATGGCCATGATTTCGGCCGAGAGGATCAGGTCGGTCCGGATCGCGCCGGCCACCCGCTGCTTCTCGAAGGCAACCGGATCCTCGATTGCATCGTCCAGCGTCTGGCCATGTTTCTCGCCGCCAAGATATTCGAGCACCTTCTCGGCCCCCTCATAAGAGAGGTAAGCGCCGCCCATCATCAGGATGAAGACGATCGCCTGCGGCAGGAACTCGCTCAGCAACAGGGCCCCGGGCAAGATGATCGCCAGCTTGTTGATCAAGCTGCCCTTGGTGATCTTCCAGATAATCGGCAGTTCACGCGCAGGCGACAGGCCGGTGACATAGCTGGGCGTCACTGCCGCATCGTCGATCACCACGCCCGCCGTCTTCGATCCGGCGCGCCCGGCGGCAGCAGCGATATCGTCGACGCTGGCCGCGGCGGTGCGCGCAATGATCGAAACGTCGTCTAGCAGGGCAACAAGGCCACCGGGCATCAAAAAATCTCCTGTTACCGGGGCCTGCCCGCACGCCTTGCAATGGTTGGGCCGGCGCGCTGGTTCCCGCCAGCCTGCCGCGCCCCTTAGTTGGCGCGATAGACCGTGATGACCACCTCAGGTTCCTCAAGCGTCGGATCGAACCCGAGCGTACCGATATAGCCGCCCTTGCTCAGCCATTCGTACTTACCGAGCGGCGCTTCGAACACCGGGCTTGTGCGCACTGGCGGCGGCGGCGTGCCGTCCGCACCTGGCATGCATGCCGCGCCCGAGTTGACCACGTTAATGACCACCCCGTCATCGGTGCGCAGGAAATAGTCGGCGACCAGCTCGGTGCATCCGTCGGAACGGTCTAGCTGCCAGTCCCAGCCCATCGGCAGGATCTCGCCCTTCATCTCGGGGCCTTCGAAAGTGCCGCCGATAATGGGGATGATGCGCCGCATGCCGCGCGCCGTTTCGCCAACCTCAATGGCAGGGCCAAGCTTGATTACCGAACGATAAAGCAGTTCCAGGCCCGGTTCGGACGCGTCCTGCGCCGCTGCCGGAACAGCCGACATGGCGGCAGCCAAAGCCGCCATCGCCGCCAATGCGGAGCGCTTTGCACCAAGTGTCATTATCGTGTTCTCCCTTGCCCGCGAGGCCGTGCTCGCCCAATATATAGCTGTCATGCCGCAAGCAGGCTGATTTGCAATGCTTGCATTCCCCATCCATTCCGCTAAGAGCGCCGCTTCCGCGGGGCCGACGGGCTTCGCGGAAACCTTTCCTCATATGGATCGGAACTGAAGAAAGCCGGAGGGGCCCCGTCATCCGGACGGACAAGCCAGCGATCGGCGGAAACATGAAAGGAAGCAAGCATGGCTCTTTACGAGCACGTGTTTCTTGCGCGTCAGGATTTGAGCCAGGCTCAGGTTGATGCGCTTGCTGCCAGCGCCACGGAAACCGTGGAGAAGATGGGCGGCAAGGTCGTGAAGACCGAGACCTGGGGCCTCAAGAGCCTCGCCTACAAGATCGACCGCAACCGCAAGGCGCACTTCGTCATGCTCAACATCGAAGGCCCCGGTGGCCTCGTGGCTGAGCTGGAGCGCCAGAACAACATCAACGAAGACGTCATTCGCTGGATCACCATCGCGGTGGAACAGCACGAGGATGGCCCTTCGGTCATGATGCGCAAGAATGATCGCGACCGTAAGCGCCGCGAAAGCCGGGAGGATCGTGACTGATGGCACGCCCTTTTTACCGCCGCCGCAAGTCCTGCCCGTTCGCCGGCAAGGACGCTCCGCAGATCGACTACAAGGACGTGCGCCTGCTGCAGGGCTTCATGTCCGAGCGTGGCAAGATCGTGCCTTCGCGCATCACCGCCGTTTCGGGCAAGAAGCAGCGTGAGCTGGCCAAGGCGATCAAGCGCGCCCGCCACCTGGGCCTGCTGCCCTACATCGTGAAGTAAGGGAGAAAAGATCATGGATATCATTCTCCTCGAACGCGTGGAAAAGCTCGGCCAGATCGGTGACATCGTCTCCGTGCGTGATGGCTATGCCCGCAACTTCCTCCTTCCGCAGAAGAAGGCGCTGCGCGCCAACGATGCGAACAAGAAGGTGTTCGAAGCCAACCGCGAGCGTCTCGAAGCCGAAAACGCCGAGAAGCGCACCGCTGCCGAAAAGCAGGGCGAGAAGGTCAATGGCGAAGAGATCGTGCTGATCCGCTCGGCCTCGAACTCGGGCCAGCTGTATGGCTCGGTCAACGTGCGTGACGTTGCTGCTGCGCTGACCGAAAAGGGTCACGCCATCGACAAGCGTCAGGTCATCATGGGTGCGCCCATCAAGACCATCGGCATGTTCGACGTGACCGTTACGCTGCACCCTGAGGTTTCCGTCATCGTGAAGGCGAATGTCGCCCGTTCGGAAGACGAAGCCGAGCTGCAGAGCCAGGGCGTCGACGTCATCGCACAGATGAACGAAGACGAGCGTGGCGAGAGCGAGGGCTTCACCGAAGCGCTCGATCCCGACCGCGAGCTGGGCGAACTGCCGAGCGCCGATGCCGGTGAAGAAGAAGCTGCCGAAGAAGAGAGCGAAGCCGAAGGCTGAGCGCACCTCTAACGCACAAAAAAAGGGGCGTTGCCATCACCGGCAACGCCCCTTTTTTGTGCGCCGATAGCCGGGTGCTGACCAACTATCCCTCCATCTGCGCCGGGGCTGGCTCATGCTGGTCGGTTGCGCGTTCTTCCTCGGGGATGAAGATGCCGCGCTGGTGCTTCTTGCTCCGCCTTTCAGGCTCATGCTGAGGGCGATCTGTCAGTTCGTATTCCATGGCGTCTCTCCTGCTTGTGCTGTTGCAGGAAAAACGATGGCCCAAGCATAGGGGTTCCGCGCCCGGCGACGAACCGGGGCGAAATCGCGCCATAAGCGTCGCGGCCTCAGGTCTCTGCCAGAAAGTCCCTGATCGCCTCGCCGAGATCGGGCTCGGTCACGCAGCTCATATGGGTGCCCGGAATCTCACAGTAACGGCCATCGGGCAGCGCCTCCACGAGATCATGCGGCGAACCGTTGTCGCGGTCCTTATCGCCGTTGATGACGGCTGTGGGCATGGGAATCTTCGCCAGATCGGCAGCCGCAATATCATCGACCGCCTGCAGCAGCAGCCGCGCCGCCACCCGGTCGACCTTCATCTGCTTCATGAAGGAGACCGCCATGAAGGCGGCGTCTCCGCGCTTCACCTCGTCGAACCGGTCGATGGCATCGATGAAAAAGGCGCTGCGCCGTTCCCATCCCGCGAGGCCCTCCAGCCCCATCCCGCACAGAGCCAGCCGGCGCGGCGCAAGCCCCGCGATCACCCCGCTCGCCGCCGTACGCGCACCGAGCGAAAAGCCGACCAGATCATATTCGTCCAGCCCCAGAGCATCGACCACGGCGGCCAGATCCTGCGTCAGAACGGCCTGCGGATAGGCCTCGGGATCGTGCGGGCTTGCGCTCTCGCCGTGGGCGCGCAGGTCGGGCATCAGGCATTCAAAACCGGCCTTTGCCAGCAAGGCGGCATGGCCGAACCGCAGCCAGTTCATCTGCGCAGAGGAAAACAGCCCGTGCAGCAGCAGCACCGGCCTGCCCTCGCCCAGGCGGTGAATGGCCAGAGGGGTGCCGTCGAAGCTGGTGATCGTATCGCTGTGAAGGTCGTCCATGCTCCAGCGGTGACAGGCTGTTTGCGATTGCGCAAGGCCCGGCGGGTACAGGTTGCTAAGTGCAATTGACCCACCTAGAGGGAGCCCATTCAGTGCAGGAATTGTTGCTTTAATGTCCGACTTTCCCGAACCGCCGCCCGGCGCGAACAGTCCCGCAGGCGATACCGCCCCATCTGATCAGCAGCCGCCCAAGCGCCGCCTTGGCCGTCTGGCACTGATGGTGTCGCTGCCCATCGCCCTCCTCATTGCCGGGTTTATCTACTGGCAAAGCCTGCAGGGCAAGATCAGCACCGACAATGCCTATGTGAAGCAGGACATGGTCGCGGTCAGCGCCGAAGTCGGCGGACGCATTGTCGAGGTGATGACCAAGGAAGGCGACACGGTCGAAGCCGGGCAACTGCTGTTCCGGATCGACCCCGAGCCTTACGAGCTGCAGATTCAGCAGGCCAATGCCGCGATTGCCGGGGCGCAGGCCAATCTCACCACGCTCGAAAGCGACACCGACCTTACCGGCGTGGATATCTCCGCCGCGCGCGAAGACATCGCCTTTGCCGAAAGCCGGTTCGAGCGGCAGCGCCAGCTGTGGGAGCGCGGCTTCACCACCAAGGCCGACTATGACGCCGCCCAGCACGCGGTGACGCAAGCGCGCGAATCGCTACGCCAGGCCGAGGCTCGCCAGCGCGAAGCGCGCGCGCGGCTGTCCACCGGCAGAGCAGTCCCGGGCGTGAACCCGCAGATCGCCGCCAGCGAGGCGCAGCGTGCCAAGGCGGCGCTCGACCTGCGCCGCACCGAAGTGCATGCGCCCTCTGCAGGCCGCGTGGCCGAGGCGGACCGGCTCCAGGTCGGCCAGCAGGTGCTGCCCAACCTGCCGGTGCTCACGCTGGTCGAGGAACAGACGACCTACGTCGAAGCCAATTTCAAGGAAACCGATCTCGCCGACATGGCCGTGGGCCAACCCGCCGAACTGCGTTTCGATGCCTTTCCCGATGTCGTGCTGAAAGGTCACGTCTCGTCGATCGGTGCGGGCACGGGCAGCGAGTTCTCGGTCCTTCCGGCGCAGAATGCCAGCGGCAACTGGGTGAAGGTGACGCAGCGCGTGCCGGTGCGGATCGCCGTCGACGACGAGAGCCCGCGTCCGTTAATCGCCGGGCTGTCGACCGAAGTCACCGTGTTCACCAACAAGGGCACGGCCCAAGGGGCGCAGTAAGATGGCCAGCGTCGCCGGGCGCGGAAGAGGCAAGCCCGTAGCGGGCAGCCCTCCACCGGCCTCTGCGCCCGCCGACGTCGCCCAGCTGCCGGTTCGCAACCACCTGCTGCTGATCGTCGGGGTGATGATCGCCTCGTTGCTGCAGGTTCTCGACGTTACCATTGCGAACGTCGCGATCCCGCATATGCGCGCCTCGCTCAGCGCCACGCCCGACACCATCAGCTGGGTGCTGACCAGCTACATCATCGCCAGTGCCGTGGCCCTGCCCATCACCGGCTGGCTGGCCGACCGGATCGGTTCGCGGCGCCTGTTCCTCATTTCGGTGGTGATCTTCGTGCTCGCCTCGATGCTGTGCGGGATCGCCCAGAACCTTGAACAGATGGTGCTGTTCCGCGCCATTCAGGGCTTCGGCGGGGCCTTTATCGCGCCGCTCAGCCAAAGCGCGCTGCTCGACACCACGCGCCCCAGCAAGCAGCCGCAGATCATCGCGCTGTGGGGCATGGGGGTGATCGTGGGGCCAATCATCGGCCCGGTGCTGGGCGGCTGGCTGACCGAGATCGCCAACTGGCGCTGGGTGTTCTTCGTCAATGTGCCGTTCGGCATCATCTGCATCATCATCCTGCTGGCCGAACTGCCGAGCCGCGCGATCCGCCACCGCCGGTTCGACCTGTTCGGCTTTGCCATGATCGGGCTTGCCCTCGCCTCGTTGCAGCTCCTGCTCGATCGCGGCAACACGGTCGACTGGTTCTCCTCGGTCGAGACCTTCATCTACAGCGGGCTGATGCTGACCGGGGCCTGGATCGGGGTGATCCATCTCGCCAGCGCCCGCCATCCGCTGTTCGACCGGCGCCTGTTCGCCGACATCAACTTCGTGCTCGCTTCGATATTCCTGTTCATCGTGGGTGTGGCGATGTTCGCCACCATCGCGATCCTGCCGCCGATGCTGCAGGGCCTGTACGGCTACGATGTGATCGACACCGGACTGGTTCTCGCACCGCGCGGCATGGGGGTGCTGATCACGATGCAGCTATCGGGGCTGCTGCTGAAGAAGGGTGTCGATGCGCGCTGGCAGGTCGCTTTCGGCTTCCTCATCACCTTCTGGTCGCTGCACGTGATGGGCGGCTGGACGCTCGACATCGCACGCTGGGACTTCATGAGCACGGGCTTCGTCCAAGGGCTCGGGATCGGCTTCGTGTTCATTCCGCTGAACACCTCGGCCTTTGCCACCCTGCCCCCCGAGCTGCGCACCGACGGATCGAGCCTGCTCAACCTGTCGCGTTCGGTCGGCTCGTCGGTGGGCATTTCGGTGGTGACAACGCTCGCCGCCAACGAGACGCAGCGCAACCACGCCGAACTGGCCGCCCACGTGACGGGCGAGCTAAGCTCCGCCGTCGATCTTTCGACGCTCGACCGGTTCGCGCAATATGGCGACACGGCGCTGGCGATAGCCGATGCCGAGGTCACCCGGCAGGCCGCCATGATCGCCTATCTCAACGACTTCCGCCTGATGAGCTGGCTATGCCTGGCGGCCGTGCCGCTGGTGCTGCTGATGCGCAAGTCACCGCGCTACGGCGGTGGCCGCTAGCTCGCCCAGCGGAACGCACGCTCCAGCGCTGCGGGCACGTCCTCGATAATCGGCTTGCCGTGCGCCATGGTGACACGCTCAATCGGCCATTCAAGCATCTTGGCGACCTGCACGCGGACTTCGTCCATCTTCGGGCGGAAGGTCATGCGTGCGTCAATGGGCAGGCTTCCATCGGCCCCGGCCAGCTTGAGCGCCCAGCGCTGCAGCGGGTTGTTCACGCGCTCCGGCTCGAAGTTCTCGATCAGGTCGACCAGCACCAGCACGCGCGGCGACTTCACGAAGAACACCGCCTCGCTGAAGCTGGTGCCGGGAACCAGCAGCCAGTCGATCTCGTCGCTCCACGGAAACTGCGTGCCGTCTTCCAGCTTGGTATCGATGCGGAACGGGCGTTTGGCCTTCACGTCGAGGTCAGGCACGGCAAGGCTCTGCGCCTGCGGATAGCGTTCAAGCCAGTCGGCCATGAACCAGTAGTGGATCGAGTTGGGCGCGATCAGCCAGCGCACCTCGCCCAGCTTTTCAATCGCAGCGAACAGCCCCTCGTCGGGCGCGATGGGAGAGTGCAGCCACAGCCCGCCATCGGCGAGCCGGACCACGGTCATCCGGGTAGGAAAGGGCACCTTGAACGGGCCGAGGTCCATGCGGATTTCCGGCCCGTCGACGATCCACACGTTCTCGCCAAACGGTTTCGGTTCGTTGAGCGGCGCATATTCGACAAAGGCGCCCTTGTTCTCGGTGCTCATAGACTTGTTCCTTGCGAAACGGTTTTGCCGGTGCCTTTTGCACAGAAACTTTGCCAGACCAAGAGCCCCGCCGCGTCCTGACCGGATGGCCAGCGGCGCGGCGGAGAGTAATAGGAAATCAGCCCTTCTTCAGGTGCTTGCGACCCAGAAGTTCGGCAATCTGCACCGCGTTGAGCGCCGCGCCTTTGCGCAGGTTGTCCGAAACGCACCAGATCTGCAGACCGTTTTCAACGGTCGGATCTTCGCGCACGCGGCTCACGAAAGTGGCATAGTCTCCGGCGCATTCGACCGGGGTGACATAGCCGCCGTCTTCGCGCTTATCGACCAGCATCACGCCCGGTGCTTCGCGCAGGATGTCCTGCGCCTGCTTGGCGGTGATCTCGTTCTCGAACTCGATGTTGATCGATTCCGAGTGGCCCACGAACACCGGCACGCGCACGCAGGTGGCGGCCATCTTCACCTTGGGATCGAGGATCTTCTTGGTCTCGACCACCATCTTCCACTCTTCCTTGGTGGAGCCATCATCCATGAACACGTCGATGTGCGGGATGACGTTGAAGGCGATCTGCTTGGTGAACTTGCGCGGCACAACCGGATCGTTGACGAAGATCGCGCGGCTCTGTTCGAACAGCTCGTCCATGCCTTCCTTGCCCGAGCCAGAAACCGACTGGTAGGTGCTCACCACGACGCGCTTGATCGTGGCGGCATCGTGCAGCGGCTTGAGCGCCACGACCAGCTGCGCGGTCGAGCAGTTGGGGTTGGCGATGATGTTCTTCTTCGTATAGCCGTCAATCGCATCGGGGTTCACTTCCGGCACGATCAGCGGCACGTCGGGGTCCATCCGGAACAGCGACGAATTGTCGATCACCACGCAGCCTGCAGCCGCCGCCTTGGGGGCATATTCCTTGGTCGGGCCGCTGCCGGCGGCGAACAGAGCAATATCCCAACCGGTGAAATCGAAATGTTCGAGGTTCTTGCACTTGAGCATCTTGCCGGTGTCGCCCAGCTCGATCTCCGTGCCCTGGCTGCGCGAAGAGGCGACCGCGGCCACCTCATCAATCGGAAACTCGCGCTCGGCCAGAATGGCGAGCATCTCGCGCCCGACATTGCCCGTCGCCCCGACCACAACCACACGATAACCCATTCTACATTCCCTTTCATGACGGCCGATCCACGCCGGATGCGGCCCCAAATTTCACATTGTCGGAGCTAGACCAGCCCCGTGAGATAGCACACCAGCATCACTGCACCCGCCAGCGCGCCGCTCAGGCCCACCATTGCGACTGCACGACTACCGGCGCGCCGATGAATTGCGATCCAGTTGACCAGCGCGAAGACCAGCAGGAAAACGAAGCTCGCCCCCTCCACCAGTTGCTCGATCCCGCCGACCAGCACCATCACGCCCGCCGCAGCCGAGATCAACACCGTGCCCGCCCACGGCACGTCCAGCGGCGCTCGCCGGGCAAACAGGGCCGGCATCTCGCCATCCTGGGCCGCCTGCTCGGCGAGCCGCGCAGTGGCAAACACCGTGGCATTGATGGCTGAACCGGCAGAGAAAGTCGCCGCCACAGACACCGCGATGAAGCCGAAAGTGCCCAGCGCCTCACGCCCGGCAATGGCCAGCGCCACCTCTTCGTGCGTGACAATCTGCTTCGCGCCGGCGAGCATACCAGCGCCCAGCGCCACCACGATATAGGTCACGGTGGTCATCGCGATGGCGAGCGGCATGGCAATGCGGATCGTACGCGCCGGATTGCGCATCTCGTCGTAATCGTAGCTGAGCAGCTGAAACCCTTCGTAGGCCATGAACACAACGCCCATGCCCACCAGCGCATGCCCGATGCCCACCGGCTGCTCCGCCTCGAGCATCAGGTTTTCAGGTGCCCAGTGCCACAGGCCAAGCAACGCAAGGCCGACGAGGATGATCAGCTTGCCGGTCACGGCGACCAGTTCGAACACCGTCGACTCGCTTGCTCCCCACAGGTTGATCCCGGCCAGCAAGGCAATCGCCCCCAGCGCAGCGGCCAGCGCCACCCAGTGCGGCGCATCGAAGGCATTGGCGGCATAGGACCCGAAGGTGACGGCATAGACCGCCACGGTCAGCGTATAGCCCACCACCAGCACCCAGGCGACCGCCGTGGCAGACCGCTTCCAGCCCAAGGCCCGCAGATAGGCGTAGGAGCCTCCTGGCTCGCCGATCTGGCGGGTCAGCGCGGAATAGGAATGGCCCGAGGCAAGCGCCACGATCCCGCCCAGCAGGAAGCTCACCCAAGCCCAATGCCCAGCGACCGATATGACGACGCCGAGCGTGGAAAAGATGCCCCCGCCGATCATCCCGCCGACCGCCATCGCCCATGCTCCACCCACGCCCAGCGCATGGCGCTGGCCGGACGAAGCGGCGGCTGCGGAGGATGACGGAATGGAAGACATCACAAACCTTGATGACGCAAAAAGAAAAGGGGCGCCCTGACCGATCCTGCCAGGGCGCCCCTTCGTCGAACTTGGGTGGATTTCGGAAGGACGGCCTTACTGGCCGACATTCTCCCGACGCTCGGCGATGCGGGCGCGCTTGCCGGTGCGGCCGCGCAGATAGTAAAGTTTGGCCCGCCGCACGATACCGCGACGGACCACGGTAATCGAATCGATGTTGGGGCTGTAGAGCGGGAACACACGCTCCACACCTTCGCCGAAGCTGAGCTTACGGACGGTGAAATTGCTGTTGATCGAACGGTTCGAACGGGCGATCACGACGCCCTCGAAGTTCTGCACGCGGCTGCGCGTGCCTTCGATAACCTTCACGCCGACACGGACGGTGTCACCAGCGCGGAAGTTGGGGATTTCTTTCCCCTCGGTGAGAGCGGCAATGTTTTCCGCCTCAATATCTTGAATCAGACCCATGGTCTCAACCCTTATTTTCACGCCGCGCACCAGAGGCAGGCCGACCCGGATCGCCCCCATGGCGTTCCCAAAGGTCCGGCCTGCGTAGCCGTGTGGTATCTTCGGCCATGAGCTTTCGCCATGCCTCGATCCTCGCATGATCCCCCGATCGCAGCACTTCAGGGATCGTGCGCCCTTCCCATTCATAAGGTCGGGTATACTGCGGGTATTCGAGAAGGCCGCTTTCGAAGCTCTCGTCATCGCCGCTAGAAGGCGCGCCCATTACGCCGGGAAGCAGGCGAATGCAAGCATCGAGTATGGCGATGGCGGCAGTTTCTCCGCCCGACAGCACGATATCGGCGAGGCTCACCTCTTCGATCTGCGGGCGCGCCTCGAACAGGCGCTCGTCAAAGCCCTCGAACCGGCCGCACAGGATGGTGACTCCCGGGCCGCTGGCGACCTCGCGGATGCGCGCTTGCGTGATCGGTTTTCCGCGCGGCGTCATGGCGAGGATCGGGCGCTCGTCGGCACCTGTGCCGCTAACGCTATCCAGCGCGCGCGCCAGCACATCAGCCTTCAGCACCATGCCCGCGCCGCCGCCTGCAGGCGTGTCGTCGACGGTGCGGTGCTTGTCTTGCGCAAAGTCGCGGATCTGCACCGTCTCGCAGGTCCAGTCACCGCGCTCCAGCGCGCGCCCGGCCAGCGACAGGCCGAGCGGCCCCGGGAACATGTCAGGGTACAGCGTGAGGACCGTGGCGGCGAAGGTCATTCGGCGGACTTCTCGGCGCGGTGACGCGCAAAGGCATCGGCAATCATGCCCACGCCCAGCCCGGTGATGAAGGTCACCACGCCGAGCACGAACATCACGATTGCCCACAAGGGCGCCATGTTCTGGCACGGTTCGACATCGCAGCTCATGTCCTGCGTCAGTGCGATCCAGGCGGCAAAGCCGAAGAACGCGACGGCAATCGGCGCGGTGGCGATCAGCCCGTTGGTAACGCGCTTGTTGCCGGGACGCCGGGTGCCAAGTGCAAAGCCAATGGCGGCAGGAACCACCAGAGCGGCGGCGAAGACGGAGAGTTCAACATACATGCGATTGCGCTAGCCGCGACGGCAAGGCGGCGCAATTGTTACCGCCGCTATTGATCGGCGAAGTCGGCGCTGACCACGAGCCGTTCGGCATTCCACTCGGGCACCGCCTCCGGCCGCATCGGCACCATGAAGCGCTGCGGCTTCTTGCCCTCTTCGGCAGGCCGTTCGATCTCGATGATGTCGCTGGCGCCGAAGTTCTCGACCGCGACCACGCGGCCCAGCGCCTCGCCCGTGTCGGAGACAGCGGGAAGTCCGATCAGGTCAGCGTGGTAATATTCGCCCTCTGCCAGCGGCGGCAAATCCTCGCGCGCCACGCTAAGCACGGTGCCGCGCAGCTTCTCGGCATCGGTGCGACTGGCGACTTCAGCAAAGCGGGCAACCGCCCCGCCCTTGTTGTCGCTGCGCACCTTGGTGAGGGTGAGCGTGCCTTCGTTGAAGGACTTGTGCTGCTTGAGCGAAGGCAAGCCCTCGCCAAACAGCTTCAGGCGGACCTCGCCCGTCACGCCATGCGCGCCGGCGATGGCGGCAAGGGTGACGGGCTGGTCAACCATGCAGGCTTACTCGGCCTTGGCTTCGGCTTCGTCAGCTGCCGGTGCTTCTTCAGCAGCAGCTTCCTCAGCGGGAGCTTCCTCGGCCGGAGCCTCTTCAGCCGGAGCTGCAGCAGCGGCCTTGGCCTCTTCCTCAGCAGCCTTGGCGGCTTCCTCAGCGGCAGCGATCTTGGCGGCCTTCTCTTCAGCGCGTTCCTTGGCGTTCTCGCCCGGCTCGCCCTTCTGCGGGTTGTTCTTAGCCGCACGCTCAAGGATGCCGGCCTTGTCGAGGAAGCGGTGCACGCGGTCGGTCGGCTGGGCGCCAACGCCGAGCCAGTAGCGGATACGATCCTCGATCAGCTTCACGCGGCCTTCGTCGTCCTTGGCGAGCAGCGGGTTGTAGGTGCCGACCTGCTCAAGGAACTTGCCGTCACGGGCACGGCGGCTGTCGGCCACCACGATGCGATAGTACGGACGCTTCTTGGCGCCACCGCGGGCGAGCCGGATTGCAATTGCCATTGTAGATTACCTTTCTGAATTAAATCTCTGAAATCACTTCTTGTTCATCAAATTCGCAATGTCGGGCGGAAGGCCGCCTGCGCCGCCACCGGCACCGCCGCCGCCGAGCAATCCGCCCAGCCCGCCAGCACCGCCGCCGCCCATGCCGCCACCGCCGCCGAACATGGCCGCAAGGCCCTTGAGCCCGCCCATCTTCTTGATCTGCTTCATCGCGCGGCCCATTTCCTGGTGCATCTTGAGGATCTTGTTGACCTCCTGCACCGAGGTTCCCGAGCCCGCCGCAACGCGCTTCTTGCGCTTGGCGTTCAGCAATTCGGGGCGTTCACGCTCCTTCGGCGTCATCGACCCGATGATCGCGTCCATGTGGACGAGCACCTTGTCGTCGACGCCGCTGGCCTGCATCGCGGCCTTCGCCTTCTTCATGCCGGGCATCATGCCCGCGAGCATGCCGAGGCCGCCCATGTTCTGCATCTGCTTCAGCTGCATGCGAAGGTCGTTCAGGTCGAACTTGCCCTTCATCATGCGGTTGGCGAGTTCCTCAGCCTCTTCGGCCTTGATGTTCTCGGCCGCCTTTTCGACCAGGCTGACAACGTCGCCCATGCCGAGAATACGGTCGGCCATGCGCGATGGGTGGAAAAGCTCGATCTGGTCGAGCTTCTCGCCGGTGCCCGCAAACTTGATCGGCTTGCCGGTGACAGCGCGCATCGAGAGCGCCGCACCGCCGCGCGCATCGCCGTCCATCCGGGTGAGCACGACACCGGTCAGCGGCACTTCGCTCGAGAACGACTGCGCGACGTTGACCGCGTCCTGCCCGGTCAGCGCATCGACCACCAGCAGCACTTCGGCAGGCGTCGCCACGCTGGCGACGGCCTTCATCTCGGCCATCAACGCTTCATCGACGTGGAGGCGGCCCGCGGTATCGAGCAGCAGGACGTCAACGTTCTGCAACTTCGCCGATTCGAGCGCGCGGCGGGCGATATCGACCGGCTGCTGGCCCGCGATGATCGGCAGCGTCGCCACCTCGACCTGTTCGCCCAGAACCTTGAGCTGCTCCTGCGCCGCCGGACGGTTGACGTCGAGCGAGGCCATCAGGGCCTTCTTGCCCATCTTGGACTTGATCAGGCGGGCGATCTTGGCGGTGCTGGTGGTCTTACCCGAGCCCTGCAGACCGACCATCATGATGACGGCGGGCGGGCGAACATCGAGACTGAGCGGAACGGCCTCGCCGTGCTCGGTATCGCCGCCGCCGAGCATCGCCACCAGCTCGTCGTTGACGATCTTGATGACCTGCTGGCCGGGCGTGACCGACTTGAGGACTTCCTGGCCAATGGCACGTTCGGTGACCTTGGCGATGAAATCGCGCGCGACGGGCAGCGCCACATCGGCTTCGAGCAGCGCCACGCGCACCTCGCGCATGGCATCGCGCACGTCCTGTTCGGACAGCGCCCCACGCCCACGCAGGCGGTCAAAGACACCGTTCAACCGATCGGACAGCGTATCGAACATGCGCGTCACAACTCCAAACTATGCGCCTGATCGGGACCAAACGCGAAAAACGCCGGCGGACGAAACCTCGTCGGCCAGCGTGAGCCCTTAGGCCCGCCAGTTCCCAAATTGTATTCGGGTATGTCGATATCCGGCCACCGTGGCCACCGGGTAACGGCATATCCGAAGGTGAATGGTGGAGCCTAGCGGGATCGAACCGCTGACCTCAACACTGCCAGTGTTGCGCTCTCCCAGCTGAGCTAAGGCCCCGTTCCATTCAAAGTCCCGGTCGCTGGGTGCGTCCGGGAGGCAGCCCTCTAGAAGGGTGCTGCCGATAGTGCAAGAGGGTTTTTTGTGTTTCGCCTCTTGTCTTACGCCAGCCCATCCGGACTGGCATCCTCGGCGCCGATCCCTCCCCCCGGATCAAGTCCGGGGTGCGGGGCACCTGCGGGCGGCCGGTCGGCCTTTGGTTCAGCTTAAGGCCGAACGACCAGCACCTTTTGATCGCCTGATAGGCTAAACCCACAAGCCCCCTGAGGGCCGCAAGGGCGACTGCCCACCCGGACCGGCCCCGCAGGGTTCAGCTGGGAGGACGCAGCCCCGGATGGGGCTGCGCAAAGCAATCAGGTATCTTCTTCCTTTTCGTCGGCGGCAGTGGTGACGCCGAGATCATCGTCGCCGCCAAGGTCGACGTCGTTGTCGGGCGAATCGTCATCGTCGTCGATGTCGTCGAGTTCGTCGTCATCGCCGCTCAGATCCGAATCGGCTTCCTTGCTCTCGACCTTCTTCTCTTCCTCGAACGGAATCGGCTGCTTGGACTTGAGCACCGGCTCAGGCGTCCATTCGTTGCCGCATTCGATGCAGGTGACCGGGTCTTCCTTGCCCAGATCGTAGAAGCGTTCACCGCACTTGGGGCAGGTGCGCTTGGAGCCCCATTCTGGCTTGACCATCAAAGTGTCCTTGTCTCGCCCGGATATAAAGAGTGCCGGGTCGGGGGTAATCGGGTGACATGTTCCTGGCTGACATACCAGCTCGGGAATCATTGGCGCAGCGCCTTGCCATAGGGCCATGCCACTGTCAAAGCGACGCGCAATTCCCAGTCATTTGTGCAGGATCGTCACCATTTCCAGCTCCGCCACCTCGAACCCGCACCGCTTCACCATGTCGGGCCCGCTAACCGGCGCAATCCGTGTGCCCGGCGACAAGTCGATCAGCCACCGCTCGCTGATGCTCGGCGCGCTCGCCGTGGGCGAAACCCGCGTCACCGGCCTGCTCGAAGGCGAGGACGTTCTGGCCACCGCCGCCGCCATGCGCGCGATGGGCGCAGACATCGTGCGCGAGGATAGCGGGACCTGGAGCATCCACGGCGTGGGCGTGGGATCGCTGCTGCAACCGACCTCTGCGCTAGAGATGGGCAACTCGGGCACTTCGACCCGCCTGCTGATGGGCGTAATCGCCAGCCATGCCATTTCCGCCGTGTTCACGGGCGATGCGAGCCTCTCCAAGCGCCCGATGGGCCGCGTGATCGAGCCGCTCTCGCAGATGGGCGCGCAGTTCGAGGCTTCCCCCGGCGGCAAACTACCGCTGCGCCTGCAGGGGGCCTGCCCAGCCGTGCCGATCGAATACCGCCTGCCGGTCGCCAGCGCGCAGGTGAAAAGCGCGGTGCTGCTGGCCGGGCTTAACACCGCTGGGGTCACCCGCGTGATCGAACCAGTGATGACGCGCGACCATTCCGAGCGGATGCTGCGCGGCTTCGGTGCCGAGCTGAGCGTCGAGGAAGTGGACGGAGAGCGCGTGATCGAGATTCGCGGCGAAGCCACCCTCGCCCCCCAGACCATCGAAGTGCCGGGCGATCCCTCGTCCGCGGCCTTCTTCGTGGTCGCCGCACTTCTAACCGAGGGCAGCGACCTGATCGTCGAGAACGTCGGCCTCAACCCCACCCGCGCTGCCTTGCTCAGCGTGCTGCGCCAGATGGGCGGCAGCATCGAGGAGCTGAACCGGCGCGATGTCGGCGGCGAACCGGTCGCGGACTTGCGCGTGCGCCATTCCGCGCTCACCGGCATCGACGTCGACCCGGCTGTCGCACCGAGCATGATCGACGAGTTCCCGGTGCTGTTCGTCGCTGCGGCACTGGCCAAGGGCACCACCCGCACCAGCGGTCTCGACGAGCTGCGCGTAAAGGAAAGCGACCGCCTCTCAGCCATGGCCGAAGCGCTGACGCTGGCGGGCGCACGGGTCGAAGAAGCCGAAGACGGCCTTACCATTCACGGCACTGGCGGCGAGCCGCTGCCCGGAACGGCGAAAGATTGCGCTGTGACAACGCACCTCGATCATCGAATCGCCATGAGCATGGCCGTGGCCGGGCTGGCCTCGCGCGATGGGGTTCTGGTCGACGACACCTCGCCCATCGCCACCAGCTTTCCGGCCTTTAACCAGCTACTGGAAGAGGCACGCGCATGATTATCGCCGTCGATGGCCCCACCGCTTCGGGCAAGGGCACCGTTTCCAAAGCGCTCGCCGCGCATTTCGGCCTGCCGCACCTCGACACCGGCCTGCTCTATCGCGCGGTCGGCTATCAGGTGTCGCTCAACGGCGGCGATGCCGAGAATCCCGAAGATGCGCTGGCGGCCACCGCCTTTCCCGACGAATTGCTCGACAACCCCGAGCTGCGCAGCGAGGAAGTGGGCGGGCTGGCGAGCCGCGCCTCGGTTCACCCGGAAGTGCGCGCAGCCCTGTTCGAACGCCAACGCACCTTTGCCACCCAACCGGGCGGCGCGGTGCTGGACGGCCGCGACATCGGCACGGTGATTGCGCCAGAGGCCGAAGTAAAGCTGTTCATCACCGCCAGCGTGACCGCGCGGGCCAAGCGCCGCTGGCTCGAAATGACCGGGCGCGAGATCGAAATCTCGCTCGACGAGATCGAGGCCCAGATCGCCCGCCGTGACATGCGTGACCGCAGCCGCGACGATGCGCCCCTGCGCGCCGCGGAAGAGGCTATCTTGATCGACACCAGCACGCTCGACAAAGACGAGTCGATTGCCGCCGCCATCGCTGCGGTCAACGAGGCGACCGGGCAGACGCCCTGCGCTTGACCCATGCGGCCCGCCTCTCGCTGCTGAGTGCGAGCTGGCTGGTCGCGCTCGTCTGGTCAGGCTGGGCACCGTTCGACCGGGCAACCTGGTGGATGGAAGTGGCCCCGGTGCTGGTGGCCCTGCCCGTGCTCTGGCTCACCCGCCGCAGCTTCCCGCTCACCGCTCTGGCCTTAACCCTGATCGGCTTTCATGGCCTCGTGCTGATGCTCGGCGGAGCCTACAGCTATGCCCGCGTGCCGTTGGGCTTTGCGGTGCAGGACTGGCTCGACCTCGCGCGCAATCCCTATGACCGTTTCGGCCATCTGATGCAGGGTTTTGTGCCAGCCATCGTGCTGCGGGAGTTGTTGCTACGGCTCTCACCATTGCGCCCCGGAGCCTTGCTGGCGACGCTGGTGGTGGCCTCCTGCCTTGCTGTCAGCGCGCTTTACGAGTTGATCGAATTCGGAGCGGCGATGGCGCTGGGACAAGGCGCGGACGAATTCCTCGGCACCCAGGGCGATAGCTGGGATACCCAGTGGGACATGCTGATGTGCCTGGTGGGGGCCGTGGCTTCGCTGGCCCTGCTTACGCCCATGCACGAACGCCAGTTGGCAAAGGTTTCGCCCGCAACGCTTTAGGTCAAACTCTAATCGTTCGCGAACGAATTTCAGGGACCCGTCACTTGGCAAGTGTCCCGCAAGATACTAAACCTCCCCACAAACAGGCATGCATATATCTTCCTTGCATCATTCCTGAATGATAGCCCATTTTTGACAATTTACTTAAATCTTTAAGTAGAAATTCCATCACCTCTGAGCGAATAATAGGCCTCCAAATAGTGCTAAAACAAATTTCTAATTTTGGTGATTATGGGCCGAGACTACTTACTTCACGTGTAAAATCACTACTTTACCCGCCACGCCGGGAGGGCAACGTAGTTATGCTCCACAACGGCCGAAGTGGCAGCACATTGCTAGGAAACATGCTTGATCAGCATGAGGAGATATTCTGGGACGGGGAAACATTCGAAAAGAAACTGCATAAGAAAAGTGCGAGAAGCGGCATCGGCTTCGCAGAGCTCTGGGGCGAAATTGGTGAGCAATCAGCCTTCGACGACCTGAAAAAAAGAATGCGGCAGCGTGCGGCTGGGCGTATTTTCGGCACTGAACTGCAGGACTATCATACCAGAATGATGGGTTCGAGCATCGAAAGCTATCTTGATCGACTGCGCCATTTGGGCTTTACAAAATTTGTTTTTCTTGAACGAAATTACCTGCGAAAAATCGTCTCACATGTCATTGCGACTGAGAAACGGTCATTTCACGTAGCGGCAAATAAGCGCGCGGCCCCTGCAAGGATTCACTTAAATCCTGACCGCCTGTATATTGGACATCGCCATACGACGCTTCTTGACGTCATGCGGGAATACCAAGAATTCAGGCAACGCACCATCGAACACCTCAAGCAAGACAATGTCTTATTTTTATCTTACGAACACGATATAGAAGGCGATCCTCAGGCGGCTACTTCCAAGATATTCAAGTACATCGGGGTAAGACCGATCCGCCCTGAAGTCACTTTGGGCAAAACAACGGATAGAGACCTGCACAGTGTCGTAGAGAATTTCGACGAAGTTTTGGAATTCGTTTCCAAGAGTGAATTTTCGGAGCAGATCAAGCCCTTCAAAGCAAGCGCCCGACCCTCATCCCAGCAAGGGGGAAGCTAAGGGCAAATCAGGGTTTATGGCAGCTGCGATAGTGTATAATATCGCCTCAGGGGGTTTGAGTATGAGCTGCTGGGAAATCGATCGATTGGCTGCCAGACGGTTGCTGGATCGACTCAAAATTGAAGCGACCACTGCGAGCGTCGAAGAGGCTGCCATGGAATTTGCCAGGCACCGCATGGAGGTGGAACAGTGGGCTGCAAACCGCGTGCAATCGACGGTTATCGGTGCGCTCGAAGCACAATCCATGCACGTCTTTGTCCAGATGGATGACAAATGGGCCAACGGCTTTCGCGCCGCAGAGGAAACGGTTGCGAGGTTGTCGACCAATGAGCTGTTGGATCAGCCCCGCGGATCCGTGCAGTCGAAGGGGCAGGTTTTGCGGTCGATGGTGCGCGGTGCCCGCGAGCGCTCGGCTATCGTCGAGAAGCGCCCCGGATAGCCGGATAGGTTGCTCGCACAAGCCAACGCCAGCAACAGACATACAGTGACGTTCCACGCCCCTACCCCTCGCGCTCAACCTCCCGCTTCAGCTCCCCGCACATGCCAAGCGCAAACGCCGCCTCCGCGATGACGAACAGCGGCCCCGTCAGCAATGAGCGCAGGTCATCAAGAAAGGCCGGTTTGCGCCCCTCGAAGTAGTGGCCGAGGAACTGCAGCGCCCAACCCAGCACGAACAGGCCGATCCCGGTGCCGAGCCACAAGGACGGCCCCATCTGAGCCACCTCCAGCCCCAGTCGCGCCATGGCGATCAGCACCAGTGCCAGCACGCCGCCGAGCAACTTGTCGAGCTTGAGATAATATAGCGCCGCCGCCGCAGTGGCGATCACCGCCGGGGTCAGCGTGAATGCAGGCAAGGCCCAGACCGGGCGCGACAATAGCACCTCGACCGCCAGCACGATCAGCGGGATGCCCAGCGCATGGGTCGCCACATTGCGCCGGTCGCGGTGATATTGGCGGTAGTGCGCAAGGGCTTCGACCAAGGGGGCGTGGCTTGTCATGCGGGCTTTCCTACACCGGGGCGGCGGTGGCAGGAAGCCAGCGTCATGCCCTTATCCTGCCATCACCTCCGCAAACATGCCTCATGAAGCCGATTGGATCGGGCCAGGTTTTTGAGCTCAGGACACTGTCACACCTGTCACACCTTGGCCCCGCCCAGCCCAATTGGCTTGCCTTTCGCGCCCGTTTCGCCTAGGGGCGCGACCGTTCCGAAAGGCTTTGGCTTAGAAGAACCCCGCATGGGCATTCGGCCCTGCGTGGAAACGGCCCTCTTGCCCCGTTTGGCCCCGCAATGGTGCGGGAGACGGGTAAAGACCCCGGTAAAACCGGTGGCCGGTAGCAAATGTGAACAGGATAGACACTGATTATGGCATCTAGCCCAAACCCTACCCGTGATGACTTCGCCGCAATGCTCGATGAGCAGCTCGGTGGCGCTGAAGGCGGCTTCGAAGGCCGCGTCGTCAAGGGCACCGTTACCAGCATCGAAAATGGCATGGCCATCATCGACGTCGGCCTCAAGAGCGAAGGCCGCGTCGCCCTCAAGGAATTCGAACGTGGCGAAGACGACCACGGCCTGAGCGTCGGCTCGGAAGTCGAGGTCTTCGTTGACCGCGTCGAGAACGCCGACGGCGAAGCCATGCTCAGCCGCGACCGCGCCCGCCGCGAAGCCGCCTGGGACAAGCTCGAAAGCGAGTTCGGCGAAGGCAAGCGCGTCGATGGCCGCATCTTCGGCCGCGTGAAGGGCGGCTTCACCGTCGATCTCGACGGCGCCGTGGCCTTCCTGCCCGGCTCGCAGGTCGACATCCGCCCGGTGCGCGATGTCACCCCGCTGATGGACATGCAGCAGCCGTTCCAGATCCTCAAGATGGACCGTCGCCGCGGCAACATCGTCGTGTCGCGTCGCGCCGTTCTGGAAGAGACCCGCGCCGAACAGCGCAGCGAGCTGATCGACAAGCTGGCCGAAGGTCAGGTCGTCGACGGTGTGGTCAAGAACATCACCGACTACGGCGCCTTCGTGGACCTGGGCGGCATCGACGGCCTGCTTCACGTCACCGACATGAGCTACAAGCGCGTCAACCACCCGAGCGAGGTGATCGAGATCGGCCAGACCGTGACCGTGCAGATCATCCGCATCAACGCCGACACGCAGCGCATCAGCCTCGGCATGAAGCAGCTTGAGAGCGATCCGTGGGAAGGCGTTGGCGCCAAGTACCCGATCGGTGCCAAGATCACCGGCCAGGTCACCAACATCACCGAATACGGCGCCTTCGTGGAGCTGGAGCCGGGCATCGAAGGCCTGGTCCACGTTTCGGAGATGAGCTGGACCAAGAAGAACGTCCACCCCGGCAAGATCGTCTCG
>CENV01088520.1_pt1 | contig 83064 bp, 96 predicted proteins | sample 530231 | NCBI WGS metagenome assembly CENV01 (sample SAMEA2619815, study PRJEB7988) | marine metagenome | biome: marine biome (ENVO:00000447); feature: surface water layer (ENVO:00002042); material: "saline water (ENVO:00002010), including plankton (ENVO:xxxxxxxx)" | depth 5 m
GATCAGTCAGGTATGGGCGGCATGCATCCCATGGCTGGTATGGGAACAATGGGGGGCATGATGTCGGGCTGTCCGATGATGGGTTCTGCGTCTGCCTTCTTAAGCCCGCAGCAACAGCTGCAGATGCAGGCCGAGATGATGCAGGCAATGGGTAAAATTATGGAAAAATACGCAACCCAGGCCGCTAATGCTAATTAGCGGCTATGTATTTTCGCGTAGCATGGCGTTCGGTGGCTAGGTTTGTTTGTTTTTGAGGGCAGGCCAGTCGCTGAACGCAATGAAATATAAAAGAATCAGGTTGGCTAAAGGAATCAAGATTAATATACCCATCCATCCGGGGTAGCCAATTCGTTTGCAAATGCGCCAGGCGGGAATGACCACTAAAACGGCAATAACCAGCATCCATAGCCAGTGGCCAAACCACATGCCGTCGCTAAACATATAATTTCCCATTATGCAGTCCTTTTAAGAAAAATTTGCTCTGTAATTGCAATAGCGATCATGGCGATAATCGCGACACCAATAACAAACGGATCACTGTTCAATTTAACCCAGATGAACCCACCAAGGGCCAGTAAATCCAGCACAATGGCGGTGGCTGGAACCCAGGCCTTGGCTTTGATGTCTTCGCGCAGATAACGCAATACGCCCCAGTGAATGGCAATATCCATAATCAGGTAGAACACAATACCCAGCGCTGCGATACGAGATAGGTCGAAAAAGGCGGTTAGAATCAGGCCCAGGACCACCGTGTAGACCAATGTGTGTTTCTGTATGCTACCCGGCATGCCGAAATGACTGTGAGGAACAAGCTTCATTTCCGTTAGCATTGCCAGCATTCTGGAAACGGCAAATATGCTGGCCAGAATACCGCCCGCAGTGGCGAGCATGGCAATGGCGACCGTAAACCAAACACCGTATTCACCCAGCGCCGGACGGGCGGCAGCGGCAAGCGAATAGTCTTGAGTCCTGATGATTTCCTGCAAAGACAGATTGCCGGCAACAGCGAAGCCGACCAAAGTGTAGATGACGACGCAAGCAGCAATGGAAATAATAATGGCACGACCCACGTTGCGGTGGGGGTCTTGCACTTCTGAGCCACTGTTGGTGATGGTTGTAAAGCCCTTGAATGCCAGGATGCCCAGCGCGGTTGCGCCAAAGAAATGGCCAATCCCGCCGCCCGTTTCATTGCTACCGGAAAAGTCTAGCGTGACGCCGTCCGCGATCCAGACACCTACTAAACCGAAAATTAGAATGCCACCGATTTTCAGAATTCCGATGAAGGAAGCGGTGCCCTGAATAAGTTGGTTGCCCAGCAAATTGATGATAAACGCTGCCAGGATAAGTAGAACACCAAGTAGCGGCACCATGTAGCCGCTGTCGTCACCACCGAATAGTTGCATGGTGTAGGCGCCAAATGTACGAGCAAGAAAGCTTTGGGCAATGACCATTGAAAAATACATCAACAGTGCATTGAAAGCGGTGGGAAGCCGATTTCCATAGGCTTTATGCAGGTACATGCCAATGCCACCGGCCGATGGGTAGGCATTTGAAATCTTAATATAGGAATAAGCGCTAAAGCCAACGATAACGGCGGCTGCGAGAAAGGCCAGCGGGAAAAGCGCACCTGTCATTTGCGCCATTTGCCCGGTTAGCGCAAAAATGCCTGCGCCAATCATAACGCCGGTACCCAGCATGACGGTTCCGCCAAGTGTCAGGCTGTTTTCACGATAATGAGATGTCCTGTCTTGATTTGCGTTCATGCAATCCTTTCATCGTTTTCTGAAAGGGTACGTCTGTGAAGAACTTTAATCAAGGTATAAAAAAACGGCAAAGCATGATTGAGATGCTTTGCCGTTTTTGTGAAGATGGTGAAGTCTTGCGCTTAATGTGTTGCCTAGGCAAGTACCGATGACGCAGAGTTAGAAAAATGCCTGCAAACCGGTTTGTGCACGGCCCAGAATCAACGCGTGAACGTCGTGCGTACCTTCGTAGGTATTCACCACTTCCAGGTTCACCAGGTGGCGCGCAACACCGAACTCGTCGGAGATACCATTACCACCCAGCATGTCGCGTGCCATACGGGCAATATCAAGCGATTTGCCGCAAGAGTTGCGCTTCATGATGGAAGTAATTTCAACGGCGGCAGTGCCTTCGTCTTTCATGCGGCCCAAACGCAGGCAGCCCTGCAAACCCAGGGTAATTTCGGTTTGCATGTCGGCCAGTTTCTTTTGAATGAGCTGGTTTTGCGCCAGGGGGCGACCGAACTGTTTGCGATCGAGTGTGTATTGACGCGCAGTGTGCCAGCAGAATTCAGCCGCACCCAAGGCACCCCAGGCAATACCGTAGCGGGCCGAGTTCAGGCAGGTGAAGGGGCCGCGCAAGCCGCTAACGCCGGGCATCATGTGATCTTCGCTTACTTCCACTTCGTCCATGACGATTTCGCCGGTAATGGAAGCGCGCAGACCGACCTTGCCGTGGATGGCGGGTGCCGACAGACCTTTCATGCCTTTTTCCAGGATGAAGCCGCGGATTTTGCCGTCGAAGTCACCACCAACACACTTTGCCCACACAACGAAAACGTCTGCGATGGGGGAGTTGGTGATCCACATTTTCGTACCGCTGAGCTTGTAGCCGCTGTCGGTTTTAACGGCGCGGCTTTCCATGTTGCCGGGGTCGGAACCGTGGTTAGGCTCGGTCAGGCCGAAGCAACCAATCCACTCACCGCTGGCCAGCTTGGGCAGGTACTTCTGTTTCTGCTCTTCGCTGCCGAATTCGTTAATCGGTACCATCACCAGGGAGGATTGAACACTCATCATGGAGCGGTATCCGGAATCGACACGCTCAACCTCACGCGCGATAAGGCCGTAGCAAACGTAATTCAGGCCGGAGCCACCGTATTCAGTGGGGATAGTGGGGCCCAGCAAGCCCAGTTCACCCATTTCGCGGAAAATCTCGATATCGGTTTTTTCGTTGCGGAAGGCTTCCAGAACGCGCGGTGCAAGTTTATCTTGGGCGTAAGCTTGCGCGGCATCCTTCACCATGCGCTCTTCTTCAGTAAGCTGTGAATCAAGTAACAGGGGGTCTTCCCAATGGAAGGATGGGGCCGAGGACATAATGTATGTGCTCCGAAAATAAGTTTAGGTTTAAAGTATTTTACCGAAAACGCGCCTTAAGGCAAGCGTATTCATACCAATACTGGCAGGTTATGTGAGTTATTGGCACAATGCAATTGATAAAATTGCACAATGTCGTGACAAATGTGCACGTTTCAAGTTAAGCCGGACGAGACAAAGGAGATCCAATGCGCAAAGGCGTGCCGAACTTAGGGGCATTACAGGCATTTGAAGCCACGGCCCGCCTTGGGTCATTTTCGCGCGCGGCAGAAGAGTTATCACTGACCCACAGCGCCATTTTTCGTCAGGTTAGCGGTTTGGAGGATCGACTGGGTGTGGCGCTTTTCAGCCGCGTGCGTCGACGTATTGTGCTCACCGATGCCGGGGCTGAATACGCCGCCCGCGTTCGTCATCACCTGGAACAGCTGGAAAAAGATACGTTCAGTTTAATGTCGCGCGCGGGCCTGGGGCACAGTTTGCATATTGCGGTCTTGCCCACACTGGCAACCACGTGGCTCATTCCGCGTTTGCCGGCGTTTCAGGCGCGCCATGCCGATATCGCCGTTAGTTTATCCAGTCGAACGCTGCCGTTTCAGTTTGCCGATCACCCTTTCGACGCGGCGATTTATCATGCGGAACAGCCTTGGGCCGCCACTCAGGGTATACGGTTGTTCCCTGAAAAGGCGCTGGTTCCGGTGTGTTCCCCCACTTTATATGAGATTGCACGTCAGTCATCGGATGGCTTGGCAGGCCTAATGCATCTTCACATGATGTCGCGCCCCGACGCCTGGCGAGACTGGTATCGCATGCAGGGTCTGGACTATTTGCCTGAAGTGGCTGCGGGTCCCCGCTATGAACTGTTTACGATGTTGTTGGCCGCCGTACATGGGGGGTTGGGGGTTGGTCTGATACCGCGTTTTCTGGCCGATGAGGCGCTGGCAAATGGCGACCTGGTCGTGCCGTTTGATGGCGCGCTGGCCGTGCGGCAGTCGTACTATTTCAGTTACCCTGTTCATGTTGAAAAAACCGATGCGTTGATCGCTTTCGAGGCATGGTTGCAGGAAATCGTTGAAGAACAGGCAGGTTGAATCTAGATGATCGGAACGAGACGGGTCGCACGTTATTTTATTTCGGCGTTGATGTGCAGTGGTTTATTGCTGGGTCTATCGCCAGCGCTGGCCCGTGCACCGGTTAATCCGGAAGAGGCGACGGGTTGGACTGAAAAGTCGTTAGCCCGGGCCAATGAGTATATGATTTCGGCGGCCAACCCCCATGCGTCGGAAGCGGGACTGGAAATACTGGAGGCCGGCGGCAGCGCGGTCGATGCGGCAATCGCCGCGCAACTGGTGCTCAGTCTCGTTGAGCCTCAGTCTTCAGGGTTGGGCGGGGGCGGCTTCATGGTGGTCTTCGATGCTGCGAACGAGCGTCTTCGCACTTACGATGCACGTGAAACTGCACCTCAGGATGCCGATAATCGGTATTTCAGAATCGATGGCGAGGTGTTGCCGTTTTGGGATGCGGTAAATAGTGGTTTGTCGGTAGGTGCACCAGGTCTGTTGCGTGGTTTGGAGAAAATGCATGCCGATGGCGGGAAATTGCCATGGGCCAGCTTATTCGAGCCTGCAATCAGGCTTGCGCGGGAGGGTTTTGCGGTTTCACCCCGTTTGAACGGGTTATTGCAACGCAGTGAAAAGTTGCGCGAAAGCAAGACCGCACGTCCTTACTTTTATGATGAGAATGGCAATCCTCGTCCCGTCGGTTATGTATTGAAGAATCCTGCATTGGCTGATGTTCTGGAGCAGGTCTCCCGGCAGGGTGCCGATGCGTTCTATGAAAGCGCGATTGCGCACGATATCGTAAGCGCTGTGCATTCCCACCCCACACCGGGGGCGCTTTCCTTGCCGGATCTGGTCTATTACGAGGCTGTGCCGCGCCAGCCGCTTTGTGTGGCCTATCTGGAGTACGAGTTGTGCGGCATCGGCCCGCCCAGTTCGGGGCCTGTGACGGTTATGCAGATTCTGCTGATGCTGACGCATACCGACATACTGGATTACGCGCCAAACTCGCTTGAGGCAGTGCATTTGTTTGCCGAGGCGGGCAAGCTGGCGTGTGCTGATCGTGACGTATATATTGCCGACCCGGATTTTTCTCCTTTTCCCGTCGATACCCTGTTGGACGCTGACTATATTGCCGGCCGGGCTACCCTGATCAATCCTTCCAGCGCCATGTCAGATGCCCAGGCGGGCAATCCGCTTGGGCAAAGCCCTGGCCTGGGGCGTGACCGTTCGCCCGAGTTGCCGTCGACAACGCATTTGTCGGTCGTCGATGCCAGCGGGAATGTCGTGTCGATGACAACATCGGTGGAGTCGGCATTTGGCAGCAAGATCATGGTGCGGGGCTTTTTGCTGAATAACCAGCTCACCGATTTTTCTCTCGATGGAACAGATGAAGCGGGCATGCTGGTTGCCAATGGGGTTGAGCCCGGCAAGCGCCCTCGCAGTTCTATGGCCCCCATGATCGTCCTGCGAGACGGAAAGCCCTACATGGCCATTGGCGCGCCCGGAGGCCCGTTTATTATCAGTTTTGTGGCGAAAACATTATTGGGTGTTCTGGGCTGGGGTCTGGATATTCAATCGGCGATTGCGTTGCCTAATCGGGGAAGCTGCAGTTACGGCACCGAAATTGAAGAGGGGACGGAATTGGAAGCGTTGGCCACGCCGCTTGAACAAATGGGACACGAAGTGCGTTTGGAGTCTCTGCCCAGTGGCTTGCAGGGCATTGTGATTACGCCCGACGGCCTTGAAGGCGGCGCGGATCCACGCCGTGAAGGCGTGGCGCTGGGGCGTTAATTGTGTTTAATGAAAAACAACTGTTCGGTTGCCGTTAAGCAAAATACGGTGCTCTACATGACTGCGTACGGCACGTGAAAGCACCAGCGATTCAATGTCACTGCCCACTTGTGTCAAATCCCTGGCACTCATGTTGTGGTTCACGCGCTCGATATCCTGTTCAATAATCGGACCTTCGTCCAGATCAGAGGTCACGTAGTGTGCTGTAGCACCAATAATTTTCACGCCACGCGCATGCGCCTGATGGTAGGGCTTTGCACCTTTGAAACTGGGCAGGAAGCTGTGGTGGATATTAATAGCGCGGCCCGAAAGAGCCTGACACATTTCGGCGCTGAGAATTTGCATGTAGCGTGCCAGTACGACCAAATCCACTTGTTTTTCGTCTACCAGGGCAAGAATGCGTTCTTCCTGGTCCCGTTTGGTTTCGGTGGTAACGGGGAAATGATGAAAGGGTATGTCATAGGCCTTGGCCATGCCGGCATGATCGTTGTGGTTAGACACCACGCCGACAACGTCGACATTCAACTGGCCGCTGTGTGTGCGAAACAGCAGGTCATTCAAACAATGGCCTTGGCGGCTGGCAAGAATTAACAGGCGCGCTTTGCGCTGGGCGTTATGAACGCGCGCCTGCATATTGAATTCCTGCGCAACGGTTTGGAATTGCTGCTCCAGCTCTTCGGCTGGTTGCTGTTCCGGAAGCTCAAAGTGCACACGCAGAAAGAAGCGTTTGGTTTCAGTATCGCCAAATTGCTGTGCATCCACAATATTGCCCTGCCGTTCCAGCAACCAACCTGAAACATGATGCACGATGCCGGTGCGGTCGGGGCAAGACAGGGTCAGAATGTAATCGTTCATTATTATGTCGTTGTGGTGTCGTTTTGATGTTCAAAGGCTAGACGGCATTGCTGTGCAATAGCCAAACAGGCGGTTAGCCCAGGGGATTCCATACCCAGCAAATGAACGAGGCCGGGGACGCCATGCCACATTGGACCTGCAATCAGAAAGTCGGCGGCGGGTTCACCCGGGCCCGTAATTTTCGGACGGATGCCAGTGTAAGCCGGTAGCAGGCTGTCGTCTGGCAAATGTCGCCAGTATTGTCGCACAGCTTGATAAAAGCGCTCAACGCGAGACGAATCAACGTCATAGTTGATGGTGGCGACCCATTCTGTGTCGGGTCCGAACCGACCCTGTCCCGCCAGGTCCAGTGTCAAGTGAACCCCCAGGCCTGCATGATCGGGCAGGGGGTAGATCAGGCGCGAAAACGGCGGCTGTTGCGCCAGGCTGAAGTAATGGCCTTTGCAGTAATGAGTCGTTGGGCGGGGTGTGGGGGCATGCCAGGGGAAAAGGCGGGCTATGTCTGGCGCCTCAAGGCCAGCCGCGTTAACGACATATCGGGTCGTTAATGAGATGGGCTCGGCGCCGCCAAAATGAAGGCGAAAGCGGCCATTGCCGTGCTCGGCATGTTGCAGTGGTGTGTGAAAGACCAGTTGGCACCCCGCTTGTTCCGCCTGTCCCTGTAAAGACAGCATGAGCGCATGGCTGTCGATGATCCCGGTTGAAGGCGAGAGCAACGCCGCGCGGCATGTAAGCTCGGGTTCAAGCGCGATGGCTTGCGCGGCTGAAAGCCATTGAATATTGTGCACACCGTTGGCCCGGGCCTGGTCATGCAGGGTGTTCAATGTACTCAGTTGATTGTCTGCAGTGGCGACAATTAATTTGCCAGTTCGCTTGTGAGGTACGCCATGTGTCGCACAGTAATCGTACAAAGCGTGTTGCCCGGCAACACAAAGTCGAGCCTTTAAACTTCCGGTGGGGTAGTAAAGGCCGGCGTGAATGACTTCGGAATTGCGGGAACTGATGCCGGTGCCGATCTGGCCTTGGGCGTCGACAACCAAGACTTCGCGACCCGCTTGGCTCAGTTCGCGTGCGACCGCCAAACCGATGACGCCGGCGCCTACGACAACGTACTCAATGTCGACACCCATGAAAGCGCTGTAATCAGGGTGCCAGGCGCTGGAAGGACCAGGTGCCGTCTGAGTGGCGCTGATAGGCAATCCGGTCGTGCAGTCGCGAGGGGCGACCTTGCCAGAATTCCATATAATGGGGAGTGAGACGATACCCCCCCCAATGTGCCGGTCTGGGCGGAGTTTCACCCAGTTCATCGGCCAGTTTCTGAGCGCGCGCGTCCAGTTCGTCACGCGTGATGGGCTGGCTTTGAGGCGAGGCCCAGGCGCCAATACGCGAAGCTAAAGGGCGGCTATGAAAATAAGTATCGGACTCATTTTTCGCCACCTTCTCCACCCGGCCTTCAAACCGAACCTGGCGTTCAAGCTCTGGCCAGAAGAAGAGCGCACTGGCAAATGGTTGTTCCGCCAGCGCTTGACCTTTGCGTGACTGGTAGTTCGTGAAAAATACCAGGCCTTGAGCATCAAACCCTTTCAGTAGAACGATACGCGATGAAGGTTGGCCGTCGTTTTGTACGGTACCGAGTGTCATGGCGGTGGGTTCCATAACTTCTGCTGTCAGCGCCTCGTTGAACCAGAGCTGAAACTGATTGAGAGGATCCGTTTTAACGGTGTCTTCACGCAGGGCGTTCTTTTGATAGTCGCGTCGGATGTCGGCAATAGGCATAATGTTCGGCGTTGGGTTCCAGAGCTGTTCGAGGTTCAGGATTGTGCAGGATCGGAAATACCGCTTCGCAATTGCCGGACCAGGGCATTGAGGCGTGCGTCGTGAATGCCATGATCGGTGAGTGCCTGCGCGGTTTCCAATACGTATTCAATACACGGACCATAGGTGCCATGTGCGTTGTGGATGATATTCATCAGTTGCTCGTGGGTTAAATTTCGAACATAACCATCTTTCTGGCGATCTACGACAAACACAAGGGCCGGCGTTGGGCCGTGCGGAGTCTGACAAGGCAGGTGACGGGGAATATAGGCGGCGCTTGGCATCTCCCGTTTCCACAGTTCGTCCAGGGTCTCGGGAATCTGGTTTGATCCCACGCGATAGACCATGCCCTTGCAGGAGCCGCCATTGTCAAGGCCAAAAACCAGGCCGGGGCGTTCCGGCGTGCCCCGGTTGATACGTGACCACAGGCAGAGCGAGCGGTGGTAGCCTCTGAGCACGGCGGGGCGCCGTTCAAGGTAGTGAAAGTTCGGGCGCCATACCAGTGATCCATAGCCGAAAACCCATAAATCCTGATGTGGCTTCAGACAGCGTATGAACTGTTCAACCGATGCCTGTCGTTCGGCTTCGGTAAGGCGTCGGAAAGCGCCGGGATTGGGTGTGCAGGACGTGTTGGTGGATACAGCAGGAGTTTTCACAATGCGTTCGACAAGACCGTGGCTGGAAGTTTATGCGCCGCTTGGGACCATGCTCTAATAGTACTACTTAGTAAGTTGAGTATGTATGGGCTATGAAGGAAGTTGACAATTCAGCGGACATAAGCCGGCGCTTTTCCGGCCTGGCCCGTTTGTATGGAAATGACGCACCAGCGCAGCTGGCACAGGGGCATATTGCCGTTGCCGGCCTGGGCGGCGTGGGTTCCTGGTGTGCCGAGGCGTTGGCGCGCAGCGGAGTGGGTCAACTGACGTTGATTGATCTTGATCATATCGCCGAGTCGAATATCAACAGACAGGTGCATGCGTTAACCGATACATTGGGCCAGTCGAAAGTTCAAGCCATGGCGCAACGCATCGAAGGAATCAATCCGGGCTGCCGGTTGACTGTGGTCGACGATTTTGTGGCACCCGAGAATGTGAGTACGGTTTTCGACAGCGGTGTCCAGGTCATTATCGACTGCACTGACCAAATCACCGCAAAAGTGGCCATGATTCTTGAAGCACGTCGGCGTCGCATTCCTGTCGTTGTCTGTGGGGGCGCGGGGGGTAAAACAGATTTGCTTGCGTTGAAGGCGGATGACCTGTCGTTTTCGACCAATGACGCGCTGCTGGCAAAGCTGCGCCATGTGCTAAGGCGTCATCATGGATTTCCCAAAGGCGGGGCGGCTGGCGGTAAAGCGCGGCGCCGTGTGCCCAAAATGGGTGTTCGCGTGATTTGGTTCGATCAGGCCGCCGTGCTGCCGGCCGAATGGCAAAACGGTGAAATGCCGGCAGGTGCACCACAAGGACTTTCTTGTGCCGGCTACGGTTCAGCCGTCGCACTGACCGCGACCATGGCCCTGGTCGCAGCGAATGACGCCATACAACAGTTGCTGAATAAGCACTAAGCCATGTCTGCTAAGCCGCCAAGAACGCTTTTAGCACCTGGCCGGTATGAGATTCGGCGACTTTCATAATCGAGTCGGGAGGGCCATTTCCCACCAATTTCCCGCCATTGGTGCCGCCTTCCGGCCCCATGTCCACGATCCAGTCGGCTTCGGCAATGACATCCAGATTGTGTTCGATCACAACCACGGTGTTGCCCGCTTCAACGAGGCGGTGCAGCACATGGATCAGTTTTTCAACGTCGGCCATGGATAACCCCACGGTTGGTTCATCAAGCACATAAAGGGTGTGAGGTGTGCGCGATGCACGCCCTGTTGTGATGACGCCTTCCGTCAGGCGTGCCTTGGTCAGTTCGGTAACCAGCTTGATTCGTTGAGCCTCACCGCCAGACAGTGTCGGTGAAGGTTGCCCCAGTGTCAGATAACCCAGGCCCACGTCTTGCATCAGTTTTAGTGCGCGGGAAATTTTTGAATGCGCGCTGAAGTGTTCCACCGCGTCATCTACGTCCATTTTCAGGATTTCCCCGGCACTCTTGCCCTGCCAATTGACATCAAGCGTATCGCGGTTGAATCGTTCACCGTTGCAGGCGTCGCAGGGTACTTTCACATCGGGTAGAAAGCTCATTTCAATCGTACGCAGCCCTTGCCCCTCGCAAATCGGGCATCGTCCATCGCCGGTATTGAACGAGAAACGCGCCGCCGTCCAGCCACGCAGCCGCGCATCACGGGTATTGGCAAAAAGTTTGCGGATGTCGTCCCAGAAGCCTACATAAGTGGCAGGACATGAACGCGGTGTCTTGCCGATGGGCGTTTGATCGACCTCAAGTACGCGATCGATGGGTTCCCAACCGGCAATCGATTCGCAGCCTTGCCAATGCATATTTGTTTTGTGCCCGAAAGCGTACGCCAGATTGTCGAGCAAGACATCGCGCGCCAGGGTCGACTTGCCGGAGCCCGAAACACCGGTGACCACACTCAGGCAGCCGATGGGCAGGCGCGCATTAACGCGTTGCAGATTGTGAAGGTGCGCGCCATTGATTTCAATCATCGGGGTGTCAGGGGCGATTATGCGACGCGGCTTGAAAGGGTGCTTAAGCGGATGATTCAGGTAGCGTCCGGTGAGTGATTGGGGGTCTTGCATGATTTCCTCAACTGTCCCCTGGGCCACCACTTGCCCTCCGCGCACGCCCGCGCCCGGCCCCATGTCAATAATGTGCTGGGCTTTCCTGATGGTGTCTTCGTCGTGTTCGACCACCACCAGGGTGTTGCCGTTACCCTCGAGGCGGGCGAGCGCCTTGAGCAAAATACGATTGTCGCGTGGATGCAGGCCAATCGTGGGCTCATCCAGAACATAGCAAACGCCTTGAAGGTTGGAGCCCAATTGGGCGGCCAGTCGAATGCGTTGCGCCTCGCCACCCGAGAGCGTGGGTGCGGCGCGGTCCAGGCTCAAATAGTCGAGACCGACTTCCCGCATGAAATTGAGCCTGCCCTTTATTTCCTGAAGAATGTCGCGTGCGATTTCCGCGTCGCGGCCGCGCAATACGAGGCCGGTAAAAAATAAATCGGCTTGCGCCACCGACCAGGAAGCGAGTTCGGCGATGCCCTTGTCATGCCAAAGGACGGCACGGGAAACGCGGTTCAGCCGAGCGCCTTCGCATGAAGGACAGCTTTTTGCCTCTCCTTCATACCAGGCATTCCACGCAGTTTCTTCGCCAGTCTGGGTTTCGTCAAACCCCTGCAGGCGCAGACCGGTACCGAAACAATCCGGACACCAGCCGTGTTTGGAGTTGTAGGAAAACATGCGTGGATCGGGTTCCGGAAAACTGGTGCCACAACAGGGGCAGGCACGTTTCACCGAGAAGTGTTGAGGATGGCCATGGCCAAGTGAGTCGAGCGTACGTCGGGCTTCGATCGGCCCCGATGCCTGGGTTAAAGGGGCAAGAACTGTCAGGGTGCCGTGTCCGTGTTCCAGCGCCTGTCGAATTGCCTGGCGCAGCGCCAGCTCTTCGTTGGGGTCGACGATCAGGTCGGCTACCGGTAGTTCAATTGTATGCTCTTTGTAGCGGTCCAGGCGCGGCCAGGGCGATACCGGGATGAATTCACCGTCGACGCGAAGGTGCGTATAGCCTTTGCCCTGAGCCCATTTTGCCAGATCGGTGTAGTAACCTTTGCGCGCCAACACCAGGGGAGCCAGCAGGCCAATATGGTGGCCTTTATGGTCACGAATCAGCTGTGCGGCAATTTGTTCGGGTGTTTGCGAACTGACCTCCACGTTGCAGTCCGGGCACATTTGAGTTCCCAATTTCACATAAAGCAAACGCAGGAAGTGGTGGATCTCGGTCATGGTGGCCACGGTGGATTTGCGTCCGCCACGGCTTGTGCGCTGCTCAATCGCCACGGTCGGCGGAATGCCGTAGATGGCGTCGACATCAGGTTTGCCCGCAGGTTGCACAATGGCCCGGGCATAGGCGTTCAGAGACTCCAGATAGCGGCGTTGCCCCTCGTTGAACAGAATGTCGAAGGCCAGCGTGGATTTGCCCGAGCCCGATACGCCGGTAATGACCGTGAACGTGTCGCGGGGAATGTGTACGTTTACGCCTTTCAGATTATGTTCGCGTGCATTCAGGATGCTGATGTTGCGCGACAAACTATGTTGTTTGCGAAGCGTTGCCTGCAGGGGCGTCCCGAGTTCATCTGCGCTGGCTGCATTGGATCGCTGATATTGTTTTACCGGTTCGGATAGGGGCGGGGAAGAAAAGACGATATTGCCTTCATATTCACGTAGCGCCTGTCCTGTATGTGAACGACTGTTCTGCATGATGTCGCTGGGCGTGCCGGTGGCAATCAGTTCTCCCCCGCGCACCCCGCCTTCCGGTCCAAGGTCCAGTATCCAGTCTGCGGCGCGCACGACGTCGAGATTGTGTTCGATAATCAAGAGTGAGTGACCGGCCGCCAGCAGTTTTCTAAACGCGCGCATCAGCCGCGCCACGTCGTCGAAGTGCAAACCGGTGGTGGGTTCGTCGAATAAGAATAAATTGCCCCGTTTGGCGACCTTGGCGCTCGATAGCGTGCTGCGCGAAGCCGCTGCCAGATGGCCTGCCAGTTTCAGGCGTTGAGCCTCGCCGCCCGACAGGGTCGGAACGGGTTGCCCCAGACGCACATACTCCAGTCCCACGTCGGCCAACGGCGCCAGACCGGTTTGGACATCGCGCAAGCCCGAGAAAAAGCCCAGGGCCTCGTTAACCGTCATCGCCAGTACTTGATCAATGGTGGCGCGGTGTCCCAGGTGTTCAACATGCACTTCCAGGACTTCCGGGCGATAGCGCTTGCCATCACAATCGGGGCAACGCAGGTAGACGTCTGATAAAAACTGCATTTCCACGTGTTCGAACCCCGTGCCGCCGCAGGTGGGGCAGCGGCCGTCACCGTTGTTGAAACTGAACGTACCGGCGGTGTATCCACGCTCTTTCGCCAATGGCGCCTGTGAAAACAATTTGCGAATGGCGTCGAATGCGCCGACATAACTGGCTGGGTTGGAACGCGCCGTTTTGCCGATCGGGCTTTGGTCGACCATGATGACGTCGGCAATCAGTTCCGCGCCCAGCAAGTGGTGGAACGGTCCAGGCGCTTCAGTCGGTTTGCCTTTTTGCTTCAGCAGCGCCGGGTACAGTACGTCTTGAACCAGTGTGGACTTGCCTGAGCCGGATACGCCGGTCATGCAGACCAGGCGGCCCAGCGGAATGGAGACGGACACATTCTTGAGGTTGTTGGCCGTTACGCCTTCCAGCAGAAGTTTGGGGGTGGCGGCCTGCACCACCATTGGGCGCGGGGCTTCCACACGCAATCGATTACCAAGATAATTTCCGGTTAACGTATCGGCCCGGCGCAACTCATCCGGATTGCCGTCGAAAATAATCTGGCCGCCACGCTCACCAGGGCCCGGCCCGATATCGATAATACGATCGGCGGCCACCATGACTTGAGGATCGTGTTCAACGACAACCAGGGTATTGCCATTGTTACGCAAACGCTGCATGACCTCGACAATACGATGCATGTCCCTTGGATGCAGCCCAATTGAAGGCTCATCAAGCACGAATAAAGTGTTGACCAAAGAGGTGCCCAATGCCGTCGTGAGGTTGATGCGCTGGACTTCGCCGCCAGACAATGTGCGACTCTGCCTGTCGAGCGACAAGTAGCCCAGCCCGACATCGCACAGAAAATTAAGCCGTGCCTTGACTTCTGTCAGCAAGAGATCAAGCGCGGCATCAAGCGCCGAACCGAAGCTAAGTGCATCGAAAAAGTCTTTGACCTGGTCGATTGGCCGTTGCATCAGGTCGTGTATGCCAAGGCCGGGCAGGGCATTCAGTTGCGCTTGAGTCCATTGCGCATGAACCGGCATGAAGCGCGGCGTGGTGCTTGAGGCGGGAACCACATGCTGTCCCAGGCGCCAGAGCGTTGCATCGGGTTTCAGGCGTGCCCCGCCGCAATGCGGGCATGGGGTATAGCTGCGATACTTCGACAACAACACGCGCACGTGCATTTTGTAGGCTTTGGTTTCCAGCCAGTCGAAGAATCGTTGGGCGCCATACCATTGGCTTTGCCAAGCTTTCGGCCCGCCCTTCCAATTTGGATCTCCGTGGATCACCCAATGCTTGTCTTCTTCGTTTAGGTCACGCCAGGGAGTATCCAGGCGAACACCCGCCGCAGGTGCGTAACGTTGCAACTCCTGCTGGCACTCTTTGTAGCTGTTTGTTTGCCAGGGTTTAATGGCGCCTTCACGCAGGGTTTTGGTTTGGTCCGGTACGACCAGCCCAAAGTCGATGCCCATAACGCGGCCAAACCCGCGACAGTGTTCGCAAGCACCCAACGGTGAATTGAACGAGAAACTGCTGGGTAGCGGCCGAGCATAATCGATATTGCATTGGGCACAGTGCAGTCGATTACTGAAGCGCCATGCCGTTTCGGGTTCGTCGGGGCCTGCCGAGGCATAAACGGTAACGTATCCGGCGCCTTGTTTCAGGGCCGTATCAATGGCTTCCATGACACGGCCGCCCTCTGCATTGGAGAAGCGAAAACGGTCTTGCACAACATGTAATTGCAAGCGCGATTGTTCTTCTGCCATTGCCGGCTTGCGACCCTTTGCTTTTGATTTTTTGGCTGGGGCCGTGCCAATGTTGTGGCTTATCGTTTCCTGGTGATGGATGCGGGTGTAACCTTGCTGCTCCAGAAAGCCGCGGATTTCGTCTTCATTGAATGAGGAAGGTACCGAAACGGGGAAGGTAACAACCAGGCGCGGATCGTGTTCTCGCGTCCGTTCGGCCAGCGCTTGCTGTATCGAGCTTGGGTCGTCGCGTCGAACTTCCTGGCCACAGCAACGACAAAACAGGCGGCCCATGCGGGCAAACAGCAGTTTCAAATGGTCGTTCAGTTCCGTCATCGTGCCTACTGTGCTGCGCGAGTTTCGTACCGGGTTGACCTGATCGATGGCGATTGCCGGCAGAATGCCTTCGATACGATCAACCTGAGGCTTATCCATGCGGTCCAGAAACTGGCGTGCATAAGGCGAGAAGGTTTCCACATAACGCCGCTGGCCTTCGGCATAAAGCGTGTCGAAGGCCAATGAACTTTTACCCGATCCCGATACACCGGTAAGAACCAGCAATTCACCGTTCTGAATCGTGACATCGAGGTTTTTAAGGTTGTTTTGGCGTGCGCCGAATATGCGAATAGGTGAGGTCATGGGCGGTTACAGCAGGCGAATTGAGGTGAACGTGAAGTTTACGGTAGAATAGTGGGTTAAATACAGTTCGGAGAATGTCATGGCTGAAATCAAGCGTAATCGTCGTAACACTATTGAGCGCCGTTGCCTGGGTAAAGCGTTCAAACGCCTTTTTGTGCGTTCGCCCAAAGGCGTGTTCAAAATGCTGGAAAAAGTAAAGCGCGCCTGATTTTTTCAGGTGTGCCGGGGCGCACTTTCAGGGGCTTGCCCTTTTACTGAAGTGCATCCGGTAATGTAGGCCCGGCCTGTTCCGAAAGGGCAGGTTTTGTTGAAAAGCCCGAAGTGTTTTTTGCTTCGGGCTTTTTGTGTGGCTTGGCAGGTTGCACGCAATTCAATGTAATTTTTTCGGGTCATCCGGTGCGACACGAAATGCGTTGTCGTCTTGCGCATCGTATTCATCTTCATCATCGGGCGCGGGTTCGGGTTCGTCGAGTTGGAAGGGCAATACCCCTTCGATTTCCTGGCTCCAGGCAATTTCCTCGCCCTCGTTGTCAACCTTGATGAAGCGCACGCCCTCAAGGTCGGACAACTGAATGGCCCATAAAAATTCGCATTCATAAATATCGTTTTTACCGACCGTCAGGCCGCCTTTATTGCCCAGAATTCGTGCGTTTTTCCCGCCAATGGCAACATTTACACCGTCTTCATCGGTTTCATCTTTTCCCAGCGGAATGCCGAAAAGAACCCATTCAAACCCCGTTTCCTCTGCGTCAATTACCTCGGCCAGGACCGGCTTGCCGATATAGGCACTCAGGGCGTCGGCTGTGCGGCCAAGTTTATCGAGTTCTTCCTGGGTGAACATAAGAGGCGCTGGCGCGCTGGATGTCATAGCGATAACCTGTAATTCGATTGCAAAGGTTTATTCTAGTTGATTGGCACGCCATAACAAGCTTCGTCCTGTTTTGTAGAGGGCGTCGGCTTTATTTTTCGTAACGGCCTACAATCTAGGTTTGTCATTTAACGTTTTCAAATTCAAAGTATGGCTCAATACGTTTACACCATGAACCGGGTCGGTAAAATTGTGCCCCCGAAGAAGCAGATTTTGCGTGATATCTCCCTGTCGTTTTTTCCTGGCGCCAAGATTGGCGTATTGGGCCTGAACGGGGCGGGGAAGTCGACCTTGCTGAAAATCATGGCGGGCGTCGACAAGGAAATCGAAGGGGAAGCCATCCCCATGCCCGGCATCAAGGTGGGCTATTTACCTCAGGAACCGCAACTCAATCCAGAACACACCGTCAGGCAAGCCGTCGAGGAAGGGATTGGCGAGGTCTTTGAGGCGCGCAAGCGGCTGGATGAGGTTTATGCCGCCTATGCCGAGCCCGATGCTGACTTCGATGCGCTGGCGGCCGAGCAGGCAGAGTTGGAAGCGGTTATCGCTGCTGCGGCTTCCAGCGGCTCAGACGATATCGAAACACAAATGGAGATTGCGGCCGACGCATTACGGATACCTGCCTGGGAGGCGCAAGTCGATAATTTGTCCGGAGGGGAAAAGCGTCGCGTGGCTCTATGCCGCCTTTTGTTGTCCAAGCCCGACATGCTTTTGCTCGACGAGCCTACCAATCACCTGGATGCCGAAAGTGTCGAGTGGCTCGAAGTGTTTTTGCGTAAATTTCCGGGTACGGTCGTGGCGGTAACGCACGATCGGTATTTTCTTGATAATGCAGCCGAGTGGATTCTTGAATTGGATCGTGGCCATGGCATTCCGTGGAAAGGCAATTACAGTTCTTGGCTGGAACAAAAAGACGCGCGGCTCAAGCAGGAAGATGCGGCCGAGTCGGCCCGACAGCGCACCATCAAGAAAGAGCTGGAGTGGGTTCGGCAGAATCCGAAAGGCCGTCAGGCAAAGGCCAAGGCGCGTCTGGCGCGTTTTGAAGAGCTGTCATCGCACGAATATCAAAAGCGTAATGAAACACAGGAAATTTTCATTCCGGTGGCCGAGCGGTTGGGCAACGAGGTCATTGAGTTTGAGGGTGTCACCAAGGCGTTTGGCGATCGGTTGTTGATTGACGATGTAAGCTTCAAGGTGCCTGCCGGCGCGATTGTAGGCATTATTGGGCCTAACGGCGCTGGTAAATCGACGCTGTTTCGCATGATCAGCGGACACGAGCAGCCCGATTCCGGTTCGGTAAAAATCGGTCAGACCGTAAAAATTTCTCATGTCGATCAATCTCGCGATGCCTTGCCCGACGATAAAACGGTGTTCGATGCGTTATCGGATGGTGCAGATTTGATCAATGTCGGTAAATTTGAAATGTCGTCACGCGCCTATCTGGGGCGTTTCAATTTCCGAGGTGGCGATCAGAACAAACACGTGGGTAATTTATCGGGTGGTGAGCGGGGGCGTTTTCATTTGGCCAAAACGCTCATTGCCGGCGGAAATCTACTCTTGCTGGACGAACCCTCGAATGACCTCGACGTCGAGACGCTGCGTGCGCTTGAAGACGCCTTGCTGGAGTTTGCCGGCACGGTCATGGTCATTAGCCACGACCGGTGGTTTCTTGATCGTATTGCGACGCATATTCTGGCATTTGAAGGTGACTCGCAAGTGGTATTCTTTGACGGTAATTATCAGGAGTATGAAGAGGACAAGCGTCGCCGACTGGGTGAGGAAGGGGTCAATCCCAAACGTATACGCTACAAATCACTCAAGTGAGTTGTTACAAGATGCGTATCTGGAATACGCAGTCAAGGTGGCTTTGTTTATATTTTGATACTTTTTTTGCGTCTCTTAACAACACCAACAGCTATATTTTGGCAATCTGAACCTATCGCATTTGTTATTAACAACCAGGAGGGATCCATGCAATACAAGAAACTCAGCAAACTGGCCGCACTAATGGTTTTTGCCGGCGCTATGGCAGGCTGTTCAACTTGGGACAATATGTCGGGCCGTCAAAAAGCCGCGGCAACCGGTGCGGGTGTTGGTGGCGTGGTTGGCGCGGCCGCAACGGGTGGTGGTGTATTGGGTACGATTGGTGGTGCCGCAGTTGGCGGTGTGGTTGGCGATCAGGTTGGCAAACACAACAGCGACTAAAATTCACCACTGCTTTTCCGTTATATGAAACAGCCCCTGCCGCAATGGCAGGGGCTGTTTTACTTTGCTTTATTGGACTATCAGCTGCGCACTCAAGTACGGCGGTTATCAATTTGAGGCATTTCGATTTTTACCTCAAGTACTTCCAGGGAGTCGTGGCGATCCAGGTTGACCTTGATGTCGTCGGGTTGGATTTTGACGTACTTTGAAATGACATCTACCAGTTCTTTTTGCAGTTCGGGCAGGAAGTCGGGCGCGGCACTGTTTCCGCCGCGTTCATTGATCAGGATCAGTTGCAAACGGTCTTTGGCGACACTGGCCGAGGTCTTTTTTTGCCCCAATAAGAATGAAAGAAACGACATATTACTTACCCCCGAACAGACGCTTGAGGAGGCCGGGTTTTTCGTAGTCGGTAAAGCGCAACGGGCGTTCTTCGCCTAAATAACGCGCCACAACGTCTTGGTAGGCTTCAGAAACGTCGCTGCCACGTACATGAATGGCCGGTATACCTTGGTTGGATGCCTGCAGGACTGATTCGGATTCGGGCACAACACCCAGAAGCTTGATGCGCAGAATATCTTCAATGTCTTGTAAAGACAGCATCTCGCCATCGGAAACCCGTTTTGGGTTGTATCGCGTGAGCAGCAGGTATTCTTTAATAGGATCTTCGCTATGGATGGCACGGTGCGATTTGGAGGAAAGAATGCCCAGAATGCGGTCGGAGTCGCGAACCGACGAGACTTCCGGGTTCGTAACAACCAGGGCATCGTCGGCGAAATAGGAGGCCATGAGCGCACCTGTTTCAATACCGGCGGGGGAGTCACAAACAATGTACTCGAAACCCATGTGTTTGAGTTCATTCAGGGTTTTTTCCACACCTTCCCGGGTTAAAGCATCTTTGTCGCGCGTTTGAGAAGCGGGCAGGATGTAGAGGTTTTCGATTTGTTTATCGCGGATGAGGGCTTGCTTTAGCGTGGCCTCACCCTGAATGACATTGACGAAATCATAGACAACGCGACGTTCGCATCCCATGATCAGGTCAAGATTCCGAAGGCCGACGTCGAAGTCGATAACGGCAGTTTTGAAACCACGCATGGCCAGTCCGGAGGAGAAGCTGGCACTGGTGGTTGTCTTGCCGACACCGCCTTTGCCGGATGTCACTACAACAATACGCGCCATGACGATATTTTTCCTTTATGTTGGATAGAGTGAATCACGTAATCGTATAGCAAAACAGCTATAAAAAGGTAACCGGGTTTAGCCTTTTGAATCCAGCGGCAAAATATCCAGCTTATCGTGTTGTAGTTGCACGATCGCCGTTTTGTTGCGGACGTTGGCATCCAGCTCGGCTTCGATAACCCGGTAAACCCCGGCTACCGCCAGTAGCTCGGGGTCGAGTTGGGTGGCAAAAATCCGTGCGCTCGTATCACCTCGGGCTCCTGCCATGGCTTTGCCCCGCAGAGGGCCGTATACATGAATATTGCCGTCGGCAATGACTTCTGCGCCCTGACTGACCATGCCGATTACGATAAGATCGCCTCCTTTAGCATAAATGCGTTGTCCCGAGCGTAAAGGCCGATTCACCACCATGGTGGCCGGGGCTGATTCGGGGGTGTCGGAGGGTGTCTTGTCTGGTGTGGTGTCAGTCTTATTGCCTTTTTTGGGTTGCGCCTCATGACTTGCGGTATTGTTGCCGGAGACAGCCGGCGTGGCACTTCTGCCAGGTGCGGTCGACAGATCGACGGGAGTCAGGCCTGCCTTTTGAGCGGCTTCCAGGTTTTCGTCGGCTGCCATGACACCGATTGGTGACAGCTTGTGCGATCGCAAGGCATTGAGCAATGTTGGCCAGTCAACACATTCTGTCAGTGTCGTGGCGTCGATGACAATGGCTTCATTTTCAAAGAATGCGCCCGCGTCCTTCATGCGTTGGTCGAGCGCGGCGTTAAGCGCCGTGATGTCGGCGGTATGCAGCACCACACGGATTGCATACAGTGTGGCGCTTTTGAAGTCGAGTGCGCTGAGATCGGGTTTAGAGGAAGAGTCGCTCACGGAGTTCAGAAAAATTTATAAGAGATGGCCGCTATTGTGCCTTTCAGCACGTTGCGTTGCAATATTTCAAACCCATGTGTCTTTCAGGGTCACGGCGCGGTTAAGTACTGGCTTTTCCGGGGTGGAGTCGACCTGATCCGCAACAAAATAACCCAAGCGTTCAAATTGCCATGTTTTCCCGGGGGATGCAACAGTGCCTGGTTCAAGCCAGCCCGAAATGGTTTGACATGAATCCGGATTCAACGCAGCAAGAAAGTCTTTGTCGCCGGCATCGGGATGCGGATCTGCGAAAAGACGATCGTATAGCCGTATGGTGGCGGGGATCGCGTGTTCTGCGCTGACCCAAGTGATGTTTCCTTTTACCTTGACCGACGAGGCACCGGGTGTGCCGCTTTTTGTGTCTGGCAGGTACTCGGCGTGGACTTCAATAATATTGCCGCTATCGTCCTTTACACATCCGGTACACGTAACGATGTAGCCATATTTCAGGCGGACCGTATTTCCCGGAAACAGCCGGAAATATTTCTTGGGCGGGTCTTCGCGGAAGTCATCGCGCTCAATCCAGAGTGTTCGTGAAAAGGGAAATTCCCGTTGGCCGGATTCGGGGTGATGCGGATGCCGTGGGGCGTGGCATGCTTCGGTTTGCCCTTCAGGGTAATTGGTAATGATCAGCTTGACCGGGTCGAGTACCGCCACGCTGCGCTCGGCCACGGGGTCGAGGTCATCGCGTAATGCCTGTTCCAGCGTGCTGTAATCAATACGGGAATCGGCCTTGGAGACGCCGACACGCTCGACAAAGAGGCGAATCGACGATGGGGTATAGCCGCGCCGGCGCAAGCCAACCAGCGTTGGCATGCGAGGATCATCCCAGCCTTGCACGTGGCCGTCGCGTACCAGTTGCAAGAGCTTGCGTTTGCTGGTGATGACATAATTCAGATTCAGGCGGGCGAATTCGTATTGACGGGGCAATGGCTCGCACAATTGTCCTAATTCGGCCAGTCTGGCCAGAATCCAGTCGTAGAAGGGGCGTTGATCTTCAAATTCCAGGGTGCAAATACTGTGCGTGATCCCTTCCAGCGCGTCTTCCACGGGGTGAGCCCAGGTGTACATGGGGTAAATACACCATTTATCGCCAGTTCGATGATGTTTCGCATGGCGAATGCGATATAGAACGGGGTCGCGCATATTGATATTGGGCGATCCCATATCAATTTTGGCGCGCAGCGCCATGCTGGCGTCGGGATGTTTTCCATCGCGCATTTCCTCCAGGCGCTGCAAAGACTCCGTGGCGGGCCGGTCACGCCAGACCGAGTTTTCCCCCTTTTCGGTCAGCGTTCCGCGGTTTTCGCGCATTTGTTCAGGCGTTTGTTCATCGACATAAGCGTAGCCGGCCTGAATCAGGGCCTGGGCGAAGGCATACATCGTGTCGAAGTAATCGCTGGCGTAATAAAGGTTGTTTTCTTCTTCATGGCGCCAACTGAAGCCCAGCCATTTAACCGTGTCGATAATCGACTGGACGTATTCGTCGTCTTCTTTTTCCGGATTGGTGTCGTCAAAGCGCAGGTGACAAGTGCCCTGGTAGTCGCGCGCCAGACCGAAGTTCAGGCAAATACTTTTTGCGTGCCCAATATGCAAATAACCATTGGGTTCGGGCGGAAAGCGAGTGCGAATCCTGGCCGGATCGGGGTTGCCGCCTTGCTGCACTGATAAAGGGCCAGGGCGTCCGGCCCAGCGTTTACCTGCAAAACGGTTGGCTGCGAGGTCGTTTTCAATAATCGTGCGCAGGAAATTGGAGCTGGGAGTAGAGCTGGATTCCGTGGTCATAAGGTCGAAGGCAAGTGCGAGAGAGTCAATACAGTATTAAAAGAGCATTTTGCCATGTTCTGAATCATTTGCCTGTGAGAGAGTCCGCGGTTAGCATTATGTGGCACATTATTCGCGGGATTCTATGACGAACTCACCCCTCTGGTTGGCGCAAATTCAATTTTTCACCAGCTTAGGCTTTCTTTCTTTGTTCCTGCTGCTTGAGCTTGGGCTGGCCTGGTTGCTGGTGTATTTCAAATTACGGGCGACGTTGCCGGGCGACCAGCGCGGTGCTTTTATTCAAGCCTATCGGTTTTGGGCGCGCATTTTTGCATTAACCAGTATTTTAGCCCTGGCAGCCGGTTTTCCTGTGCTTATTCAGCTGGGTACGCTTTGGCCCGGGCTGATGGCCCGGATTGGCGAGGTGGCCGGCCCCTTGCTTGCTGCGGCTGTATTGACCACGTTCATCATGAAATCGTGCTTTTTGGGGGCGATGCTTTTCGGGCAACGCCGGATGTCGGATCGGGCGCATACTTTGGTGGTTGTGATGGTTGCGTTTGGATTGTCACTGGCATTGTTCTGGATCCTGGCGCTGTTTGCATGGATGCAGGCGCCCGCTGGTGCACAGTTTATTGAAGGTCGTTACCTGGTAACGAGTTGGCTCGATGTGCTTTTCAGTCCTTTGGTTTTTACGTTTATTTCGGTAACGGTCGCCCTGGCTTTGTTTGGTGTGGCGTTCATGATGATCGGGGTGACCTCCCGGCAATCGTTGTGGCAGCCGGTCGATCATGCCCATCGGCACGTTTTTCGTACCGGGTTGGCTGTTGCTGCGCTGGCCTCAACGTGCCTGCTTGGCGCCTTGGGTGTTTACAGTCAGCAAGTGGCCGAACTGCAACCCGGAAAAGCTGCCGCAACCGCGGCATACTGGCAAACAGGAACGAACCCTGATCTGGCGCTGGTTGGCTGGCCGTCTGAGGAGCAACAAACAACGCATGGCACGTTGTTGATTTCCGATCTTGGACGCCTGTTCCTGGGTCAGGACGAAACCGGCAGCGTGCTGGGGCTGGACAACTTCGCCGGTATGCATGCGCCGGTCGCGTTAACTTTCTGGTCGTGGCGTCTTTTAATTGTGATTGTTGTTCTGGCGTGGTTGCTGGCCCTTACGGTCTTATTCGGGTCACGTCGAAGCGCAGTTGACATCACCGCAGTTTCACCGCGATTGCGTCGCGGCTTGAGTTGCCTGACCTATCTCGGGTTGCCGGTCCTGGTGTTGTGGCTGGCTTATGTCTGGTTCGGGCAGCTACCGTATGCGGTTAGCGGCAGTGTGACAACAACTGAAATACTGGCTGCGACCGGCGCCGGCGAAATCTTTGCCGGGTTACTTGCCTATAGCGTGGTGTATGTGCTGCTTTTTGCGGCTTTTGTGCGGCTTGTGCGCTATTTCATGCGTTATGGCGTGATTCCGGTTGGGCGTCAAAGGGGTAGGGCATGATTGATTCTTTGGTTACGTTATTGGGTTTGCAAGCTCATGATCCCAATTTCTGGATGCCACTGGCCTTCATGTTTCTGTTTTTCGCACTGATTGTTGCGGGCACCGTTCTTGATGGCTTTGATATTGGCGTTGGTTGTCTTGTGCCGTTCGCCTCATCGGGGTTACGCATGAGGATGCTGGCGTTGCTTAGTCCCTGGCGTGATGCCAATGAGTTCTGGTTGTTGTTGGGTTTGACCCTGTTTGCAACGGCTTTTCCCTTGGCCTGGGAACCGGTAATGGGGCGGTTGTATGTCCCGCTGACGTTGTTGGGCCTCGGCGTTTTGATGCGTTCTGTTGCCTTTGAATTACGTTTGCGCGCACCAATTGAGTCGCATAACAGTTGGGCCTTGGTGTTTGCGGTGGGCTCCTGGATGACGGCTTTGGCGCATGGCTACCTGCTTGGACAAATCGTCACAGGGTATGAGCCCGGAGCAGGTTATGTGGGCTATGCGGTGTTTTTGGCGCTCTGCGCGGTGGCAGCGTACAGTTTGCTGGGCGCTGCCTGGCTCATGATGCGAGAACCGGGTGAATTGCGTGTCAGAGCCGCTTATTGGGGGCGGCAGGCGGTGCGCTGGGCGGCTGCCGGTGCCGTGGCGGTTTCACTGGTGCTTGCTTTTGCCAATACTGGCGTGTTTTTGCGCTGGACGACGGGTACGCAGTGGTTGATCGTCACACTGCTGTGGGTCTGGATTCTGATCAGTTTCATGATTATTGAAATGATGTTGCAACGAACCATTCATCGAAGTTATCGCCATGCATGGTTGCCGTTTGCGTTGATTCTGCTGGTTTTCCTCATTACGTTAGGCGGTATCGGGTACAGTTTTTTCCCGTTTCTTGTTCTTGATAATGTCACTATCTGGGACGGGGCGGCATCGGTCGACGCGCTGAGGCTTATTCTGGCAGCAGCGGTTATTGCCTTGCCCGTGGCATTAATTTTCAATATTTGGGTGTATTGGCGGATGTTTGGCGTGTCGCGCCCGCCGCAACCTCCGGCTTTTCGTCCACGGGCAGACTGATCCGTACTTCCAGTCCAGGACCGGGTTCGGCATTCATTAAATTCAATTGACCGCCGTGGGCTCGGGCAATGGCGTCGGATAGCGCCAGACCCAAGCCAACCGAACCGGTACGGGTACGTGCTTTGTCCAGCCGTGAAAAAGGCCGCAGTGCTTCAGTGCGCTGTTCAATGGCGATTCCGGGGCCGTAATCACGTATATGGATATATGCAGTGCCAGCTTCAAGCGTAAGCCATACCTCTACGGGTGGCTTGCCGTGATTCAGGGCATTGGTGACCAGGTTGTCAATCAAGCGTCCCAGGGAAACCGGATCAGCCTGAATCCAGACGTTTGTCTGGGGCATGGTTAACAAGCGGACTTCACTGCCGGCGGTTTCCCAGGCATTAATTTGTTCATCCAGCCATTGCGTGAGATTAAGGGGGTTGAAATGGTAGGTGCTGGGGTCGGTACCACGGACAAAACCAATGAATTGGTTCACCATGCGTTGCATATCCTGAATGTCTTTACGCAAACCATCCTTAACGTCGCTGTCGTCTATCATTTCGGCGCGCAGCCACATGCGTGACAAAGGCCCTTTCAGGTCGTGCGGCAAGCCGGCAAGAAGCGTACGTTTTACCGTTTCCGATTCGTTCAGCGCATCCAGCATCGCGTTAAAACGCTGCCCTAACACTTTTGTTTCCGTTGGCCCCGATGGGGTAACGCGTTGCGGTTGCCCGGCTGCCAATTGATCGGCAGCCTTTGCCAGACGCGTAAGCGGCCGGGTGATATGCCACGAAAAAGCCGCAGCAATCAGCAGCAACAGCCCCATTCCGCCCAACCAGGCCAGAATGGTTTGGCTGCTGACAGGGGGTGATAAACGATCAAGAGGAATAACAAGCCATTCGCGGGTGCGTTTTTCAGGGTTGTCCAGGCGGTTGTCGAGTGAAATATAAAGACGTGGAAGAGCGCCTCGCGACAAGCCGACCCGCGTTCCGTCATCCAGCCGGGTGTTCAATGCCGTGACAAAATTGCGCAGTTCGCGTCGCAGATCATCGGGTGGCGCTTGCCTTTGCCGGCCCGTGCCATCCTGGCTCCGGTGTCTTCTTTCGATGTTGCGGGTGTTGGAGGGCAAGGTTCGCGACCACAGTTGCCACTCACCCCGTGAGGCATGTTTCACCAACTCGGCTCGCTCGCCTTCCGGGACCTGAGCCAATGAAGCGCGTAACGTTCTAATTGTGGTTGCGGTTACTTCAACTGTGACGTCTTCGGTAAATTTCTGACGAAAATGTGCGACGGTGGCCAGGGTGGCTGCCTGTACAACCAGCAAAGTGCCCAGTGTGAGTAAAATCAACCGGGTGCTGAGCGATCGCGGGACCAGGCGTTGTGCGTAACGCGAGAGTTTCATTTTCAGGGCGAAAACCGGTATCCAACGCCCCACACGGTTTGAATGTAGTGAGGTTGTTTGGGGTCGTTCTCAATAGCTCGACGCAGGCGCAGTATGGCGATATCGATCGCCCGATCGTTGCGGTCGCCTTCTTCGTCGTCGCGTGCCAGCGCAAGCAGGCGTTCTCTTGACAACGCCTTGCCCGGGTTGCGGACCAGCGCCTCCAGCAGGTTGATTTCGCCACCGGTCAGTTTGATCGGCGAGCTGTCTTTCAGAAGCTGCCTGCGTGCCGGATCGAATGTGAACGGCCCAAAATGAACCGGTTGTTCCTTGACGAGTGCGGAAGCCCCTTTTTTGCGTCTGAGTACCGCCTCGATGCGGGCCAGGAGTTCCCGCGGGTCGAACGGTTTGCCCAGGTAGTCGTCGGCCCCGGCTTCCAGGCCGAGCACACGATCGATTGTGTCGTCGCGGCCTGTTAGCAGAATCACGGGAATATCTTCTCCCATTTGGCGCAGGCGTCGGCAGGCGTCGGCACCATCGCCATGCGGTAGCATACGGTCGAGCACGATGAGGTCGGGCGTGTAGCGTTCAATGCGTGTGGGCAGGTCGTGGCTATCGTTCGACAGCAAGGTGTCGTACCCATGACGATTCAGATAGTCGGCCAGCAGTTGCCGCAGGGCCGGATCGTCATCGACAACCAGAACTTTGATCAGCGTTTTTTCCATGGTGTATCAAGTTTGCTGGCTCAATTGAGTTTGGGCAAGGGGCCGAAACCAATTGAAATCTGTTGCTTACTATAAAATGCCCGCTGGGTTGTATCCAACCCGCTACAAGTCCGATCATTCATTGTCTTTCAACTTCCAAAAGATTTTCCTGGTTTTTTAATGTCTTTTTCCTCCTCTTCCCCTCTGGACGTCTTACAACAGGTTTTTGGCTACGACTCGTTCAGGGGGAATCAACATGACATTATCGAACATGTTGTCAATGGCGGAGATGCTCTGGTTCTGAAGCCGACCGGGGGCGGCAAATCGCTTTGCTACCAGATTCCTTCGTTGGTTGGCAAGGGAACGGGCATCGTGGTTTCACCGCTTATTGCCTTGATGCAGGATCAGGTGGATGCCCTGCTTGAGCTGGGCGTGCGTGCCGCGTTTCTTAACTCCACGCTCGACTGGCGGGAGGCGCGTCAGGTCGAGCAGGCGTTCAGGGCAGGTCAGCTTGACGTGTTGTATGTGGCGCCGGAGCGATTATTAACGGAACGTTGCCTGGCTTTGCTTGATCAAGGCGACATAGCCTTGTTTGCGATCGACGAAGCACACTGTGTGTCGCAGTGGGGCCATGATTTTCGTCCGGAGTATTTGGGGTTGTCACTGTTGGCGCAGCGCTGGCCGAATGTGCCCCGGATTGCGCTAACGGCAACTGCCACGACGACAACGCGTCACGAGATTATCCAGCGATTGGGGTTGGAGCAGGCCCGATTGTTCATTTCCAGTTTCGATCGTCCCAATATTTGTTACCGGATCGTCGAGAAGCGCGAAGTGAAGCGACAGTTGCTTGATTTTATTCAAGCAGAACATCGTGAAGATTGCGGTGTGGTTTATGCGCTTTCGAGATCACGCGTCGAGGATACCGCCGAATTCCTGAGCCGCAATGGCATTATGGCGCTGCCCTATCATGCCGGGCTATCGGCGATCCAGCGTGCGGAACATCAATCGCGATTTCTGCGTGAGGAAGGGGTGGTGATGGTCGCGACGATTGCGTTCGGAATGGGTATCGACAAGCCCGACGTTCGTTTTGTGGCCCATATCGATATGCCCAAGTCGGTTGAGGGCTATTACCAGGAAACCGGTCGCGCCGGCCGCGACGGTCTGCCGGCAACCGCGTGGCTTGCGTATGGCCTGCAGGATGTTGTGCAACAACGCCGGATGATCGACGAGTCGACCGGTGATGAAGTGTTCCGGCGGCGTTCTGCAGCGCAACTGGACGCCATGCTGGGGTTGTGTGAAACAGTGGATTGCCGGCGCCAGCGGTTGTTGGCTTATTTTGACCAGGCGATCGAGCCTTGCGGTAATTGCGATGTGTGCCTGAGTCCGCCCGAGTCGTGGGATGGCACCATTGCGGCGCAGAAATTGTTGTCGGCCGTGTATCGGCTCTGGCGCGAACGGGGACAGCGTTTTGGCGCAATACATTTGATTGATATCCTGCGTGGCAAGTCGACCGACCGTATCAGGCAGAACCAGCACGACGCTCTGTCGGTATTTGGGGTTGGCAAGGATTTGTCGGAACAGGCCTGGCGTGGTGTGTTGAGACAGTTGCTTGCGCGCAATATTCTGGCGGTCGACCAAGAGGGTTACGGTACGCTGGCGCTGACCGACGAGAGTCGGGCCGTGCTCAAGGGCGATGCCACCCTGATGTTGCGCAAGGAAACCCTGGATGCGCGCAAAACGAAGCCAGCAAGGCAACGTGCGGCGGCAAGTGATTTGCCTGCAGAGGCATTGGCACGTTTCGAGGCTTTACGAGCCTGGCGAGCTGAAACGGCTCGAAGCCATGGTGTTCCGGCCTATGTCATTTTCCATGATGCCACTTTGCGGGAAGTGGCGCTTTCATGTCCGAACAGCCTGGATGATCTGGCTCATATCAGCGGCGTTGGTGCCCGTAAGCGCGACGCGTATGGCGAACAATTGCTGGAGAGCATCCGCTCGGCATGACGCGCTTGTCGCACGGGGCACGCTATTGCCGTTTCGGATTTATTCGAAGAGGTCGGGCGTATTATCGCGTGCTGCGGGTGCGGCAAGACCCAGATGGCGCCAGGTGGTTTGAGTGGCCATGCGCCCTCTGGGGGTGCGTTGAAGATAGCCGTGCTGGATCAGGTAGGGTTCAATGACATCTTCAATGGTGTCACGCTCTTCGCCAATGGCCGCGGCAAGGCTATCGACACCCACCGGGCCACCGTCGAACTTATGCACGATGGCGTCAAGCAGCTTGCGGTCCATCAGGTCGAGCCCTTGCGGGTCGACGTCAAGCATCGACAAAGCTGCGTTGGCTGTTTCGGCGTTGATGACGCCGTCGGACTTCACTTCGGCATAATCGCGCACGCGTCGCAGCAGCCGATTGGCAATTCGGGGCGTGCCGCGGGCGCGTCGGGCGATTTCCCGGGACCCGTCCAGGGTAATGGCGACATTAAGCAGGCCTGCGCTGCGCGTGACAATATGGGTAAGATCGGCGACGGTATAGAACTCCAGGCGCGAAACAATGCCGAAGCGGTCGCGCAACGGATTGGTTAGCATGCCGGCGCGGGTTGTGGCGCCAACGAGCGTAAACGGTTGCAGGTCGAGTTTGACGCTGCGGGCGGCCGGACCTTCTCCGATCATGATGTCGATTTGAAAGTCTTCCAGCGCCGGGTAAAGAATTTCCTCTACCACTGGCGATAAACGATGTATTTCGTCGATGAACAAAACATCGTTGCGTTCCAGGTTGGTGAGCATGGCGGCCAGATCGCCAGGGCGCTCCAACACCGGCCCTGAAGTCTGGCGCAACTGGACACCCATTTCCTGCGCAATAATGTGGGCCAACGTTGTTTTTCCCAACCCGGGGGGGCCAAAAAGCAGTACGTGGTCGAGCGATTCGTTGCGCTGGCGGGCGGCGGTAATGAAAATCTCGAGCTGTTCGCGAACGTTGTGCTGGCCAACGTAATCAGACAGCAGGCGCGGGCGCAAGGCTCTTTCAAGCGTGTCTTCGTTTGGCGAAGAGGATTGCGGGGCGACGATTCGCGGCTCTGACGCGGCGCCGGAGAAGGAATCAGAATGAATAGCCATGGCTCAGTTCAGCTTGAAATATTGCGTTAATCGTACACGAGAAGTATCGGGCGGGCGATCCTAGCGCGCCAGCGACTTCAGCGCTTGACGGATGCCGCCGGAAACATCGATATCGGCTGGAAGCGCCTTCAAGGCCGCCTGGGATTCATTGTTTGAGTAGCCCAGTGCCATGAGGGCATTCAAAATATCGGCATGACCCGAGGCCACGCTTGTGCTGCCTCCTTTGTGCGTTGGTTCGCCAAGTTTGTCTTTCAGCTCGAGGAGCAGGCGTTCGGCCGTTTTTTTCCCGATGCCGGGTACGCGCGTCAGGCGTGTGGTTTCCTGCGCCTGAATGGTCAGTGCCAGTTCATCGGTTGTCATGCCTGAAAGCACGGCCAGTGCGGTTCGTGCACCAATGCCGGTGACCTTGATCAGGGCACGAAATGTCGTGCGTTCCTGGGCAGTGAGAAAACCATACAGCACATGGGCATCCTCGCGGATCGCCAAATGCGTGTAAAGCGTGACCTGGGCGCCCGCTTCCGGTAAATCGTAAAGGGTGTTCATGGGGACATCAATTTCGTATCCCAGCCCACCTGCCTGTACGCAAATAGTGGGTGGCGTTTTGTCCAGTAGCGTGCCGGTAATGCGTCCGATCATGTCATGTTCCTATTCAATAATGCTCAACGCGATAAACGGCCGCCGCGCAAGCGTGCGCCGCCCCGGTTTGAAAGTGCGCCGCTGTTTTGCAGTTTTCCGGTCAGTGCGCCCACGTGTGCATGGCAAATGGCACACGCCAGGGCGTCAGCCGAGTCCGGCGATGGCAAGCCGTTCAAACTTAGCAGGCGTTGAACCATGGCCTGTACCTGCTCTTTGGCGGCATGGCCGTTTCCGACGACCGATTTCTTTATTTGCAGTGCTGTGTATTCGTGGACATCAAGATGATGATCGGCCAGCGCGCACATTGCTGCGCCGCGCGCCTGGCCCAATAATAGCGTTGACGTGGGGTTGGTGTTTACAAATACTTTTTCCAGTGCGGAGACAGTGGGGTTATGTGTTTGAATGATTTCCCTGACATTGTCCAGAATGGTTTTCAGGCGCTGGGCCAGCGGCAGATCGGCGGGAACCTGAATCGTTCCGCTGGAAACGTACCCCAGACGCATGCCTTCGACATCGATAATGCCGAAACCGGTGCGTCTAAGGCCAGGATCAATGCCAAGGACTCTCATTAATGGGTTAATGGCGGAAATGGCGGGTGCCGGTGAGCATCATGACAATGCCGCGTTCATTGGCCGCCGCAATGACTTCGTCGTCGCGTACGCTGCCGCCTGGTTGAATGACGCAGGTAGCGCCGGCTTCGGCCACGACATCCAGGCCATCGCGGAAAGGAAAGAAAGCGTCGGATGCAACAGCCGAACCCGCCAGGCTCAGGCCTGCGTTATCCGCTTTGATGGAGGCAATCCGGGCAGAGTCGATTCGGCTCATTTGCCCGGCGCCCACACCGAGCGTCATGCCGTTTGCGGCAAAGACAATGGCATTGGACTTCACATATTTGGCGACCTTCCAGGCAAACAGCATGTCGTGAAGCTGTTGCGGAGTTGGTTGCTTTTCAGTGACGACTTTAAGCAGGCTTTTGTCTACCTGGAGCGTGTCGGGCGTTTGCACCAGCCAGCCACCGCCGACCCGTTTGATGTCCATTGGGTTCTGGGCATTGCCGCTGGGAACTTCCAGCACGCGAACGTTCTTTTTGCCTGTGAGCACGGCCAGGGCCTCGCCGGAATAGGCGGGAGCCAGTAATACTTCAACGAACTGTTGTTCGGTGATTGCGCGTGCAGTGCGTTCGTCGACCGGACGATTGAAAGCGATAATGCCGCCAAAAGCCGAGGTGGGGTCGGTCTTGAATGCCTTCTGGTAGGCCTCTTCCGTATTTTCGGCAACCGCAACGCCGCATGGGTTGGCATGTTTGACAATAACGCAGCCGCTCGTCTCAAGGCTGCGTACGCACTCCCATGCGGCATCGGCATCGGCGATATTGTTGTAGGAAAGCTCTTTGCCCTGAAGTTGGCGATAGCTGCCCAGCAAGCCCGCGCCAACAGACTCATCGACATAAAATGCAGCAGCCTGGTGCGGGTTCTCGCCATAGCGCAGGGTTTGTTCGCGTTTCATTTGCAGCGTGAACGTTGTCGGCCAGGGCGTACGTTCCGGCGCCGCATTCTGGGCGGGCGCCTCGTTTGCCAGGCTGCTCAGGTAGCCGGCGATGGCGCCGTCGTAGGCGGCGGTGTGCGCGTAAACCTTTGCGGCCAGGGCCAGTCGCAAGGCATAGGAAGGTTGACCGGCCGGGCCGTCGATATCGGCCAGCACTTTCTTGTAATCGATAGGATCGATGACCACGGCGACGCCGCCTTCTTCTGTTCCATGATTCTTTGCGGCTGCCCGCAACATGGCTGGCCCGCCAATATCAATGTTTTCAACGGCATCGGCAAATGTGCAGCCGGATTTTGCAATTGTCTCGCGAAAGGGGTAAAGGTTCACAACCAGCAAGTCAATCCGGTCTATGCCGTGTTCTTCGAGTGTCTTCAGGTGCTCTTCACTGTCTCGACGTGCCAGCAGTCCACCATGAATCCTGGGATGCAATGTTTTGACGCGACCATCAAGAATTTCGGGTGAGCCCGTGTGTTCAGCCACTTCGGTTACTGGCAGGCCGGCCGCCGCAAGCATTTTGGCTGTGCCGCCGGTGGATAAGAGCTTGATGCCGCGTTGGTTCAGCGCTTGTGCGAACTCAACTATGCCGGTTTTGTCGGAAACCGAAAGCAGGGCAGTTTGTATCTTCATGGGTATGCTTCAAAAGTAGAGGAATTCAGGGTTGCAAATGGTGAGTGGCCAGCTTCTTGCGCAAGGTGCTGCGCGTAATGCCCAGCATCGCGGCCGCTTTGGATTGATTGCCGTGTGTTTTCTCGAGTGCGATTTGCAGTACGGGCTTCTCGACACAGTTGACCACCATGGCCAGAATATCGTGCGGCTCGGTCTCGCCCAGGTCGGCGAAATAACGCTCCAGATGCTCGCGTACACACTGCTCGATAGGGTTTGGATAGTTCATTCTTTTCGCTGTTGTGAGTCAGGCGGCTAACGCCTGCGTCGGTTTTGTTAAATACTGTTCAGGAGGGAACTGGTTGAACCAGGCGGTCAGGGCTGCAACCTGTTCGTGACTGCGTTCACTCTGGTTGATGCGTTGAATCAAAGGTGCGCTTTGGGGCAGTTTGCCCAGGTACCATCCAACGTGTTTGCGCGCTGATCTTACACCAGTGTACTCGCCATAGAATTGGTAGTGGTCCTCCAGATGTTCCAGCAGGCAGTCGCGTAATTCACCGTAGGTGGGCGGCGCCAGGTAAGTGCCCGTTTCCAGAAAGTGGTCGATTTCCCGGAAAATCCAGGGGCGGCCTTGAGCCGCGCGACCGATCATGATCGCATCGGCGCCTGTGTAATCAAGGACATAACGGGCTTTTTCCGGGCTGTGGATATCGCCGTTGGCGATAACGGGGATATGCAACTGGCTTTTAACGTCCTTGATGGTGTCGTATTCCGCGTGCCCATTGTATAAGTCGGCACGCGTGCGTCCATGCAAGGTCATTGCGGCTATGCCTGTGTTTTCCGCCAGCTTGCCGATACGGATTGCGTTGCGTGAGTGATGATCCCAGCCCGTTCGGGTTTTGAGCGTGACCGGGATGCCAAATGGCTGGCATGCCTTGACGACGCTTTCCAGAATCCGGGCAATGAGATCTTCATGACGCAGCAGGGCCGAGCCGGAGGCGACATTACACACCTTTTTTACCGGGCAACCCATATTGATATCGATAACCTGTGCACCTTTGCGGATATTGAAAACGGCGGCCTCGGCCATCATGTCGGGGTCGGCCCCCGCAATTTGCACCGCGATCGGGTCGATTTCGCCATCGTGATTCAGACGTCGTGAGGTCTTGACGCTATCCCATAACCGGGGATTGCTGGCGGCCATTTCGGATACGGCGTATCCGGCACCCAACCGTTTGCACAGTTGGCGATAGGGACGGTCGGTTACGCCCGCCATGGGCGCAACGAAGACTCGATTGGGAAGGATCCAGGGGCCGATTTGCATGGGCGCATTTTAACGCCCCTGTGATTCCTAGGGGAGGGGTAGGGGTGCAGTTATCGGCGCAAGCCTTGTAACAGATGGTGTGCAAGTGGCATGCGCAGCCCTAAACTGAGATCCATGCCGAATAGGGCAAGCCCGGCGGCGTGCTCCACAACGGGCTGTCTGGTTGAGAAGATACGTGGCAGAAAGTCGGTAACCGCAGTAGTGAGCCAACGATCGGGTTTGCGCAACCGGGTGTAATGATCCAGCGCCGGCTCTGGGCTGCCATGGGGTTGAGTCAGCCAAAAACGCAAGGTCTGGGCAAGCTGTGCTGCGTCGCGCAGGCCCAGGTTCAGCCCCTGGCCTGCGACCGGATGCAGTGTCTGGGCGGCATTACCGATTGCAACGCCTCGCTGGCCAATGCGTGTGGGGCCGGCATGAAGCGAGAGCGGATAGACAGTGCGTTCACCAAGAACAGACAAGGAGCCCAACCGGTGACCGAAGAGATTTTGAAGGTGCTGGTTGAACTCGGTTTCGGGAGTGTCACGCAATTGCGCCGCCGTATCAGGTCGGCAGCACCAGACGACGCCGTAGTGGTCTGGGCCTGAGGGGTGGGGCAGCAATGCAAGCGGCCCCTGTTGCGTGAACCGTTCGAACGCCCAACCTGCACGGGGTTCGCCTGCTTTTACGACTGTAAGGATTGCACACTGATCGTAGTGCTTTTCGAGCCCTTTGGGACGAGCACCATCCGATTGCACGCCCACATAAGCCTGAATCCGATGGGCTTGCGTACGGACTTCGGGGAGCGCATTCATTTGCAGCCCGGCGCGTTTGCCTTCGATGCAGGTTACACCGGTTGTTTCCAGTGCACTGTGCAAGCAGGCCAATAAGTCGCTGTAGCTGACGACACCGCCCAGTTCGGGGACGTCAAGGTCAGCGTGTTGAATCAGGGTTCGGCCCAAGCGCCCTTGCTGGGAGACGTGAACCGTTTCGATTGGCCGATATTGAGGGGGCCAGGCCTGCAGTTTCCGCAGCAATTCAATGCTGCCATGGTTGACCGCAATTGAGCGGGGGTCGGGCGCGCTTTCGGGCAAGGCCTCGCGATGCCCGAAAGACGCGCCGACCAGCGCAATTCGCTCAGGGGCCAAGGCGTAGCGCGCCAGCATTAGGGCCAGGGCGCTGCCAACAGGGCCGGCACCTGCAATGACAATATCGTAGTCGGGTTCAGGCATAAATGGGCCGAGCTTGAATACAATCCGGCTATTCAGTTAAGAGTTTAAAAAAATGTCTGCATATCGAAGTAAGGTTATTGTATCGCTGCTGGCGGCTGTGCTGGGTGTGTTCGGCGCGCATTGGTGGTATCTGCGTCGTCGGGGCGCCTGGTTGTTTACGCTGTTAACAGCTGGCTTGTTGTCTTTCGCTTTAACCAGGCCGGTCTGGTGGGATACGCCCGCCTTCCTGGTTTTGTTCATCCCGGCTGCGGCGGGCTATATCGAGGCGCTGATTTTCTGCCTGAAGCCCGATGCGTGGTTCGACGCGCGGTATAACGGGGGTGCGTCGGTTAATCAGACCCGTTGGGGGCCGGTCATTATCGCGATTCTGACAACTTTGTTCGGCGCAACGGCCATCATGTTCGGTCTGGCAATGACCGTGATTCATGTGTATGAACAGTTAGGCTGGCTGGATGGTTACACGTACTGAAAATATAGCCTGGCCTCTTGTCGAACCGGCTTGTACAGGCTATAATTTCGCTTCTTTGGTTATACAGGAGCTTTCTGCGGTGAATACCGACTCAAGCGACGACAGTTGTCGATTATCTATCGACCGAACAAGTCACTAGGGCGATTTCGGCAGTAAGCCATGCCACGCCCGGTGACACTTACCAGGGTGTGGCAGTCAATCTTTCGGGGTTCTCCCGAATAACCGACTCCACTTTGAATATGAACAGATTCTGCGCAGCCATTGCGCAGGTCATCGTGTTGTGCTTTTTTCATTAAAACGGCACGCAAAGGAGTTGTGTTATGCGTTTATTCAATCTTTTTTTGCGTCGTGCAGGTGTCCAAACCATGCCGGCTGGCATTGTCAAAAAGCCGGCTGTATCCCGGTTGACTTTGGTTTGTTCGCGCGCCCACATGGGCCAGATTCGCAAAGCGCTTTATCGCGATTTCGGTTCGGCAGGGCTGAATGTCGGCTCCATGCAGGTCGACCGCGCGCCCGATCCGGCACTTGTCACGGCGTGTGTCACGGTTTCTTGCCCCGATGACCTCAAGCCTGCGCTCATGAGCCAGGCGCGTCAATTGAAGAAAGTGGAAGGTGTGCGGGATGTACGCTGGGGCGATCATCGGCATATTGTTTTAAACTAGGCCGATTGTTGTTCACAGAATCTGTGCCATGGACGTCCTCGGTTGGTTGACGCCGTGGGAGTTTTCCCCGGCTTTGTTGCTCATGTTTTTCGTGGGCATCGTTTTGTTTGTTCGTGGCACGCGTGTGCATCGGGTTTCCAAAACGCGTCAGGCGTTGTTTTGGGTTGGCCTGATCTTTCTCTACCTGTCGCTTCACACCCGCGTTGATTATTACGCGGAACGTCTGTTCTTTGCACACCGCTTGCAACATCTTGTCCTCCATCATCTGGGGCCGTTGCTTATTATGGGTGCTTATCCGGGGCAAGTGTTGCGGGCGGGGCTGCCGCTGCCGGTCCGGGCATGGTTGCGCCGGTTTTTACAGACCCCATTCGGGCATTTCTGGGTATGGTTGTTAACGCACAAGTTTCTTGTGCCGTTCATGTTTGTTTTCCTGGTTGTCGTGTGGTTGATACCAACAGTCCAGTTTTATTCCATGCTCGACTGGCGCTTGTACCGCCTGATGAATTGGTCAGTGGTCATCAGCGGTTTCTTGTACTGGAATCTTATTCTCGATCGCCGGCCCAGCCCGCCCGCTGTGATGTCGCCGGGTAGCCGGATTATTTCTCCCGTCATTACCATGGTGCCGCAAATGGTGGTTGGGGCGATCATCACGTTCACCGAGTACGACCTGTATCCGATCTTTGACCTTTGCGGTCGGGCGATTCCGGGGATGTCTGCCGTGACCGACCAGGGTATTGGCGGCCTGACAATGTGGATTCTGGCCGGTTTTGTTGAAGTATTCGGCTTGTTGTTTGCGCTGGGCACGCTAATGAGATTGTCGGCCAACAGGCGCCTGAAGACACCGCATCAACGGACTTTGGAAGCAAGGGCATCGGGGGCTGCATGAGGTTGAGGCGCTGGTTGTACACGGGTTTCCTGGCCTGCGTTATGGCAGCGCAAGGCGTACAGGCGCAACCGGCGGGATTGCCAAGCATGGGGGCAGCCTCGGCAGCTGATCTTTCCCCGGCATTGGAGCAAACGCTGGGCGACGCAATTATGGAGCAGGGCCGCCGTTTTCCCTCGTACATCAACGATGCCGATGTTTCCCAGTATTTGTTGGGGCTCGGTCGTCGTTTAACCCAGGCCTCATCGGGTTCCGACGTTATCGTCTTTGGGGTTCGCGATCCTTCAATCAATGCGTTTGCGTTGCCGGGTGGTTATATCGGTATCAACAGCGGTCTGATCGTTACCGCCGACAACGAATCACAGTTGGCGTCGGTTGTGGCCCATGAAATCGCACACGTTTATCAGCGTCACGTTGCGCGCGGCATGACGCAAAGCACAAAGTCCCGCAATATTGCGTTGGCCTCGATTGCAGGCGCGTTACTGGCGGCCTTGGCGGGGAGCGGTGACTTGGCCATGGGGGTGGCGGCATTTGGTCAGGCGGCGGCGGTTGATCAACAGCTTGGGTTTTCCCGCCAGGCAGAACAGGAGGCGGACAGGGCCGGGTTCGAGATGCTGAATAAAGCAGGGTTTGATCCGGCTGGGATGGTGCAGATGTTTTCCAAGCTTGAAAACGCCGCACGATTGAACCGGGGGGCTGGTGGTGGTGCTTATGCCAGCACTCACCCACTCTCAATTCAGCGGATGTCGGATATCGAGAACCGTGCCAGGGGAATGTCGGCGGGGCGTCATCAGGATAGTGATGCATTCTGGTTTATCAGGGCCAAGCTGCGTGTCCTCCAGGCGCGCGATTCAGGTTCGGCGCGTAATGCCGAGTCGGTGTTGCGCCAGGAGGCGTCCCAGTATGAGGGTGTGAGGCGTGCCGCTGCGTGGTACGGGCTGGCCTATCTGGCCTGGGAGCGCAAGGCTTACGATGAGGTTGCCCAGGCGTTAAGGCAGGCAGGAGCCCAGGGGATTCAGTCGCCGCAAATAGCCAGTTTGGAAATTGATTTGGCGATGGCCACGAAACAAGTTGAACAGGCGCGTCAAATTGCCAGCCGTGCCATGGCGCGCTGGCCTGAGAATCAGGGTGTGGGGTTGGCTGCTGTTGAAGCCTTGTTGAAGAATAATGAAATGTCGGAGGCGTTGAGTCAGCTGCAGCGTTTGGTGCAACGCTGGCCCGAAGAACCGCGTTTTTATCAATTGCAGGCGCAGGCATACGAACGTCTGGGCGAGCCGGTCATGGCGCGTCGGGCAATGGCTGATTACTACGAGAAAATGGGTGCTTTGGCTGCGGCGGTGGAGCAGCTTCAGCAGGCACGAGGTCTGTCCAAGGATTTTTACGATCAATCCGAGCTTGACGTGCGTATTCGCGAGCTCCAGGACCGCGTGAGAACCAATCGTGAGTTGCTTGAGCGGTTCAGGTAAGCCGCTCGAAATAGTTGGCCATGCGGTTTGGCAGCCAGTTCAGGTTTCCGGGAAACGCACCCGTAATAAAACCAACATGCCCGCCTTGTGCCGGTTGGTGCAACAAGACTTGATTCGAACAATCGCCTGTTCCCGGCAGTGATGCCTCGGGGATGAACGGATCGTTGCGGGCGTTAAGGACAAGGGTCGGTGTGCTTACTGATTTGAGTACGGGTTTGGCCGAGGCGCGGCTCCAGTAATCGAGCGCGTTCTTGTAGCCATGCATGGGGGCTGTGTACAGGTCGTCGAAATCGCGGATTGTTTTAAGCTGGCCGAGTTTCAGGGTATCGGTCATACCCGGGAAACGCTGGGCTTTTTCACGGATTTTCGCGACCATGCTGGTCAGAAAGTAGCGTGAGTACAAATGGCGGCCGGCCAGCGTTTGCGACAAGGCGTTTCCGGCCGCGACCAGATCCAGAGGAACTGAAATGGCGGCGCAGGCATGCAACCAATGTGTGCTTTGGGCGTAATCACCCAAGTATTTCACCAGCGCATTTCCACCCAAAGAAACACCGGCGGCGTGCCATTTCGCTTTTGGCACTTTGTCTTTCAGTTGCGCCAGAATAAATCCAACTTCGTCGGTGTCGCCTGAATAGTAGGCGCGGGCCATGCGGTTGGGAAAGCCGGAGCATCCGCGGAAATGCGCCACGACAACAATCCAGCCGCGCGCCCGGAAATAGTGCGCTATCGACTGAGCGTAACGGCTGTGACTACTTCCTTCCAGCCCGTGGAACAAGGCCAGCGCCGGGATCTCCGCGTTGCCAAGGGCTTGTCGGTCAAGGGGCTCGAGCCAGCGCCGCGCAGCGGTGTGGGCCAATGCCGGATCAGGGTCAATCCTGCGGTTATCGGTTGAGCGGTCGGTGAATAAACCGGGTGCGGTCCAATCGAAGTCGACAAAGTCGCCGTCGGGCGTGTTAACCCGTTCACGTATAAATGCAACCCGGTGAAAGCGGGCACCTGCAGCGCCCCATATCGTTTGCATGTGTCCATTGGGTAGCCACCACGGCGTGGGACAGACAGAGGGGTCGAATTGAGCGTTCACTGAATGCGCAAAGCCCTTGAAATTAAAAAGGGAGGTTGCATGCCAAATTAATGGCCGTGCACTACCTGGCCAGGTTTGAGCTGGTATGTTGCGCTGCAGTAGGGGCAAACGCCAAGGCCGGATTTCGTCACTTCTATGTAAACCCGAGGATGCATTGACCATAGTGGTGCCTTGGGCCCCGGGCAGTAGACCGGCAGGTCGGAGGCTTCGACCTCGATGACGTCACCATGGGAAACAGATTTGTCTTCTGTGCGATTCATGAAGGTTCCTGAATAGAAGAATACCGAATGGCGGCATTGTACCAATTGCGGATTTTTACGTAGTGCGACTCAACAAATTCCGGTGAGTCGGATATCATTTGTCGTTTGAGCATCAATTGTCAGCATGCTGACATACTTTATAACGGGGTTTTGCCTTGTCTTTGCCGTCCAGCCATTCGGTGTCCCTGAAACGGGCACGCGCCTGGCATAGTTTCAACACAGGGTTTCGTCAGGTTGCACCGACGATGGTGGCAACCAGCTTATGGGGGTTTGTGACTGGCATTGCCATGATCAAGATCGGCATGACTGAACTTATGGCGACGCTGATGACATTGTTTGTCTACGCCGGTTCGGCTCAACTTACCGCCTTGCCGCTGATTGTTGCCGGTGCGCCGGTCTGGTTGATTTTTTTGGCCGGATGCGTGGTGAATATTCGCTTTGTTATCTTCGGTGCCGCCATGCAGCCTTATTTTCGCCGTTATCCCTTCTTGCAGCGTCTTGGCTTGGGGTACTGGCTGAGCGATATGGTTTTCGTGCTGTTCATGACACGGTACGGCGATGCCAGGCGGCGCGGGACACGGGATCAGCTTTATTTTTATCTGGGTGTCATCGTTCCTGGCTGGATATCCTGGCAGATAGCCTCAATAGCGGGCATTTATCTGGGTGCAGTCATACCGCAATCCTGGTCGCTTGAGTTTGCAGCAACACTGGCCTTGCTGGCCATTACCGTGCCGCTGGTGAAAAATATTCCCATGGCGGTGGCGTTGGTCGTGGCGGGTTGTATTGCGTGGGTGGGCCAGCCATTACCCCTGCGCCTGGGTTTGGCGGCTGCCGTCGTAGGCGGCATCGTGGCGGGTGTCCTTGCGGAGCAGCGTCGTGATCGTGTTAAAGGAGAACGCCGTGTTTGAGGCAGGGACCGATACTTACGTTTTGGCCGTCATTGTGTTGTTGACGTTGTGCAGTTTAATGACACGTGCCGGTTATTTCCTGTTTGGCGATTATCTGCCCCTGACCGATGGTATTCGGCGGGCGTTGCGCTACGCCCCGCCGGCGGCACTGATTGCGATCATCGTGCCGGAAGTTTTGCCCTGGCAAGAAGGGGCCTCGGCGTTTGTCGACCTCAAAATGCTGGCTGTGCTCGTTGCTGTTCTGGTGTATCTCAGAACGCGCAGCGCTGTATTGGTCATGGTCAGTGGCATGGTGGCGTATTGGGCGATACGCGCATTGTTGGGTTAACCGGCGGAAAGTGGTGCAGTAACGCTAAGTCGTGGATATTTAACGACACTTTGACATGGTTGCAAAAGCGGTATTTCGACCTGTAAGCCTGCCTGCGTTAAAATGGTGTCGTTTTAACCAGCACGTGCGCACTTGTTCGCTGCGCGGCCCAACCCGATTTTGATGGCAGATACCACTATTTCAGATCTTACCCCCCAGACTTTTTCCGTGCTCGGACTGCACCCCGACATCCTCAAGGCGGTAGCAGCAACCGGATACACGTCTCCAACCCCGATTCAGGCGCAAGCCATTCCCATCGTAATGCAAGGCCGTGATGTCATGGGAGCGGCTCAAACCGGCACCGGTAAAACCGCCGCATTTACATTGCCCATTTTGCATCGTCTCATGTCGGTTGCCAACAGCAGCGCCTCGCCGGCACGGCACCCTGTTCGTGCGCTGGTCCTGACACCAACCCGCGAGCTGGCGGATCAGGTCGCCGACAACGTCTCAACGTATAGCGAGTCAACGCCATTGCGTTCTGCCGTGGTTTTTGGTGGGGTTGATATTAATCCGCAGCGAGATGCGTTGCGCCGCGGGTGCGAGGTTCTTATCGCAACACCTGGCCGCCTGCTGGACCATGTCGAACAAAAGAATGTGAATTTGGGTCAGGTCGGTATCCTTGTGCTTGATGAGGCCGACCGTATGCTGGATATGGGCTTTTTGCCGGATCTGGATCGTATTGTCCGTCTGCTGCCGGCACAACGTCAGACACTTTTGTTTTCCGCAACATTCAGCAACGAGATTCGAAAGCTTGGCCGCAGCTGGTTGAACGATCCGATTGAGATTGAAGTGGCCGCGCGCAATGCGACGGCCGAGAACGTGAGTCAGATCGCATATCCGTTGGGCGGCAACGACAAACGATCGGCCGTGGCGCATCTTGTGAAGTCGCGTAACCTGAATCAGGTCATTGTGTTTTGCAACACCAAGATTGGCACCAGTCGTTTGGCCCGGCAACTCGATCAGGATGGCGTTCGTTCGGAATCCATTCATGGCGACAAAAGCCAGCTTGAGCGCATGAAGGCGCTTGAGGCATTCAAAGCAGGTCAGCTTCAGGTTCTGGTTGCCACCGATGTTGCCGCTCGGGGGCTTGATGTGGCGGGCGTTCCGTGCGTGATCAATTACGATTTGCCGTACAACGCCGAAGATTACGTGCACCGGATCGGCCGCACCGGGCGCGCGGGCGCGTCGGGCGAAGCCATTGCGCTTTTTGCGCCCGATGAAGAGCGCTTTTTGCTTGATATTGAAAAGCTGATCAAAAAGAAAATTCCACGCGGTACGCTGAACTTGCCATCGCAGCCACGCCGCTCGGGCTCTTCTGCTTATGAAGGCCGTGGCCGCTATAGCGACTCAGGCCGCTCGCGCGCGCCTGTTGATGATTTTTTCTCACGCCCTTATGTTGCGGCAAATGTGGATGCCAAACCGCGCCTGCCCACCCATAACCGCGATACCAAAAACACCCGTAAATCGGTCGGTGTGCTGTTGGGTGGGCGTTAAACGTGGCCACTGATTAACCATTATGGGTTCACTTTTCGTCGCTGTTGATCAAAACGGCGACAGGCCCGGGCCCTGTCCTGGAGGCGGGTAGTTCCGGCGCCTTGCGTAGCAGCGTCTCCAGATGCCCGATGTGTGGCAGGATCGGTCCGAAAAAGCGATTGCCGCCTTTGTCCTGAATGAGAATGGTCGGAAAGTTTTCTACGTCCTCATCATCGAGCAACTCTGGATTTTCTTCGATATCGACCCAGATAAAGAGATGGTTGGGCCAGTGCGCGGCCAAATTACGGAAATCATCCAGGTACTGCCGGCATGTGTCGCACCATTGGGCGCAGTAGCAAATAACCACGTGCTCTTTTTGTGTGACGCTGGAAGCAAATGTCGTTTGCAGTGAAGCAAGGTCGTTGGGAAGCAGATAAAAAGACATGAAACGCGACGCAATGGTTGGTGGGCACAAAAACTATGTGCTTTTGATTATGATAGTCGAATGTGAATAAAAAGGTTGAGGCATGAGCGATCCCAATGTTGTGGCAGTAAACAGGAACATGCCTGGAAATCGGGGCATGAACGCAGTAGCCGAAGCGATGAAGCGTGCACTGATTTCGCAGTTCCATCCAAAGATGTTGTTGGCATTGTTCTTGCCGTTCATCATCGCCCTACTGGGCGCCATCATCCTGGTTTGGGCTTTTTGGACACCTCTGACAGGGTGGCTGAATGTCGAGATGGCACAGTGGGGCGTTGTCAATACCGTTGACGAATGGATGCTTGCGCTTGGCCTGTTCTCCATCAAGCTTTACATGGTGCCGTTGTTGGCGGTTGCCATTCTATTGCCTTTGTCCGGCATATTGGGTTTGATTATTGCTGCTATTTTCGTGATGCCGATCGTGCTGCGTCACCTGGAGCGGCGACAGTATCAGGGGTTGCGCCGGCAAGGCAGTTTAATCGCTGTTCAAGGCGTGTGGAACGCCGTGTGGGTAGGGGGCTTGTTTGTTTTGGGCTGGCTGCTCACGATGCCTTTATGGTTGATCCCGCCGTTTGCCGTATTGCTGCCTATACTCTGGTGGGCCTTCGCCTTTACACGTATTTTGCGCGTGGATTCCGTCATAGAACATGCCAGTCCCGAAGAGCGTCGTTTGCTATGGCGTCGGCATGGCCGGGAATACTGGATGCTGGGCGGCATTATGTCCCTGATCAACCTGTTTCCGCCAGCCTGGCTGGTGCTGCCGGTTTATTCGGCTCTGGCTTTCGCGCACTTCAGTTTGAGTGCGCTGGAAAAGATGCGTCATGAAACGGTGGTTGATGTTTAAGTATTTACAAGAGCGGAGTTAAGCGGGTCATGAGCACAACAAAAATAAGGCTGATCATTATCGGCGACGAAATTCTCTCGGGGCGACGTCAGGATAAACACATGTCCAAGCTAATAGAGTTGCTTGGGCAGCGCGGTTTGCAACTGGGTGGAGCCGAGCTGGTATCGGATGACCGGCTCACTATCGTGGAAACGCTTAAGCGCAGTTTTGCCAGTGGTGATGTGGTTTTCTGCTGCGGCGGGATAGGTGCCACGCCTGATGATCAAACACGTCAGGCGGCGGCGCAGGCCCTGGGTGTTGATTTGGCTTTGCATCCTGAGGCCGAGCGCCTGATTACCGAGCGTTGTGCGGAAATGGCGGCAAAGGGCAATGGCAGCGCCGATATGGAAATCCCGGAAAATAAACAGCGCCTGCAAATGGGCGTGTTTCCGGTGGGGTCTGAAATCGTACCGAATCCGTATAACAAAATTCCGGGATTTTTTATTTCAGATCATACTTTCATGCCGGGTTTTCCGGTCATGGCATGGCCGATGATGGAGTGGACGCTTGATCATCGTTATCGCGATCTGCACCATCGCACTCCTCGTGTCGAACATTCCTTTCTGGTCTACAGTCTGCCGGAATCCCGAATTACACCGGCACTGGAAGAGCTGGAGCGGCGTTGGCCTGGCGTCAAGGCGTTCAGCCTGCCCAGCATGGGGAACGGACGTTCACATATCGATTTGGGCGTGAAAGGTGAGCCCAAGGCCGCTGCCGAGGCGCTGGCGTATTTGCAGCAGGCCGCAGTTGAGGCAGGCGGCTCCCTGACGCCATAGGCGCGTTGTCGGCGGCAGACTTGAAAAAGCTTGCACAATCACGGCATAATTTCATAATATGATAATGTCGCAGTGCATCATTTTCAGTGGTTAACTTACATCATGTCCGAATCGCGCGTTTCAGCCAGTTCTTCCCCGGTTTCCATTCAGGTTCTTGAGCGGGCCATGAAGCTCCTCGACGTGCTGGCGCATCAGGCGGAGCCGGTTGCCTTGAAAAGCCTGGCAGCGCGCACCGGCTTGCACACATCAACCACGCATCGGATTTTGAATGACCTGGTTGCAGGCCGCTATGTCGAGCGGGTTGATAGTGGTTTGTATCAACTGGGGATGCGCCTGCTTGAACTGGGCGCTTTGGTGAAAGGTCGGTTGAATGTGCGCCAGGTCGCACTGGAACCCATGCGCGAGCTGCATAAGCTGACTGGTCAAACGGTGAATCTGGCGGTGCGGCAAAACGATGAAATTCTCTACATTGAGCGCGCCTGGAACGAACGCTCGGGTATGCAGGTGGTAAGGGCAGTGGGCGGTCGTGCGCCTTTGCATCTGACTTCGACCGGCAAACTGTTTTTGTCGGTCAGCGATTTGCGACAGATCAGGGCGTATGCGGCACGTACGGGTCTGGTCGGTGCAACGCCCAACAGTATTACCGACGCCGATCTGTTTGAGCAGGAACTGTCTGGTATTCGGCGTTCGGGCTATGCGCGCGACAATGAAGAGCTGGAGCTGGGTGTTCGTTGCATTGCTGCGGGTATCTACGACGACGCGGGCAATCTGCAAGCGGGCTTGTCGATTTCGGCGCCAGCGGAACGGATGCATGATGATTGGATCGCAGCACTGATTGATACAGCGGGCCGAATTTCAGAGGCATTGGGATACGAGGGAGCGCGTCTTGAGCAGGCCTGGCACCCCTGAGGCCACTTGGTCGCAGTTCAGTGTCCATTCGAGGTTGTTTTTAATAATCGTAAAATATTGCAACGCAACAAAAAAAGGTTGACACCTTTGTTTATTAAGGTTAAATTTAAATGGTGCAGTGCAATATTTAACCTTTTAAAGGAAACACCATGAGCGCAATTCCACAATCAATTTATGCTAACCAGAAAGCGTCGCTCGACAAGATCCTGGCTGCTCAGGGTTCAATCTTCGGCGGCTTTGAAAAACTGGTTGATTTGAATCTCAAAGTCTGGAAGGCTACTTTCGACGATGTTGCCCGTGCATCACAACAGGCCATCGAACTGAAAGACCCCCAGGAAGCCGTTGCTTTTACCAGCAATGCCGTACAGCCGAACGCCGACAAGGCGATGGCCTACAGCAAGCATGTCTACGATATTTTTTCATCGGTCCAGGCTGATCTGTCGAAACTGACTGAAGAGCAGGTCAATGAAAGCCAGCAGCAATTGCACGATGCTATCGAGCAATATGCAAAGTCGGCGCCTACCGGGTCTGAAAGCGCAATTGCGTTAATGAAGTCTTCGGTGGTTAGTGCAACCAATGCATACGAAACTGCTTCCAAGGCTGCCAAGCAGGCAACCGAAGCGGCTCAGTCGAATATTACGGCAGCCACCAATGCCAGCCTGAAAGCGGCAACTGAAGCGGCTGAAGCAAGTAAAAAAGCTACCAGCCGCGCTCGCAGCAGCGCGTCGTAATTGGGGCCGTCGTTGCCGGCGGTGTGCAGTCAGCCTGCAGTTGAGTTTCGAGCGCGCAGCGCGTCGACGCACTCAGTGATGAGTGCCGGGCCTTTGTAGATAAGCCCGGTGTATAACTGAACCGCGTTGGCGCCGGCTTCGATTTTTTCTTGTGCTTGCCGGGCACCGAGTATGCCGCCAACGCCAATAATGGCAAAGTCTGTGCCCAGTTGCTGGCGTAAGCGGGAAATGACGGCTAAAGAAAGTTCATGAACGGGTGGCCCTGAAAGGCCGCCCGTTTCATTTGCGTGACGTAATCCGGCAACGGCATCGCGGCTCAACGTGGTGTTGGTGGCAATGACGCCATCCACGCCATAGCGTTGAAGCACCGCCGCAATTGTGTCGACTTGCTCTGCAGAGAGGTCGGGCGCAATTTTGACAACCAGCGGAACCCGCTTCTGGTGTTTGTCTTCCAGCCCCTTTCTGGCGGTTTGCAGCTGCGATAGCAGGTCGGTAAGTTCGTTGGCTTCTTGCAGTGCACGCAAGTTTTGTGTGTTCGGAGATGAAATATTTACCGTGACGTAATCGGCATGCGGGTATACGCCGTTGTAGCCGATCAGGTAATCATCAACAGCATTCTCGATTGGCGTCGTGGCGTTCTTGCCGATATTCAAACCCAATATGCCGCCGTTGGCCCGCCACTGGCTGTTCTTTACGTTTTCCAGGAATGCGTCGAGACCAGCGTTATTGAAACCCAGGCGGTTTATCAGCGAATGAGCTTGTGGGATTCTGAAAAGCCGGGGCTTGGGGTTGCCGCTTTGTGGTTTCGGCGTGACGGTTCCCACTTCTATAAAACCGAATCCCAGATTGCCCAAGGCATCGATATGCGCACCATTTTTATCAAGGCCCGCAGCCAAGCCAACCGGGTTGCGTAAATTCAGCCCCATCAGTGTCGATGGGAGCATGGGGCGGCTTTCCACCAGCTTGCGTGTGAGTTGGCAGTCGTAAGTTTTCTGCAACGAACTTAGCGTAAGTTCATGCGCCTGTTCGGCGTCGAGCGAAAACAAGGCCGGGCGTGCCAGCGAATAAGCATTGAAAAGAAATGACATGGAAGCTCAGATTAACTGCTATGGGTTGACCCACCGGCCATTGACATAGATCTGATGGGGGTGGAAATGAGATTTATAGGCCATTTTACGGCTTTCGGAAATCCAGTACCCAAGATAAAGCCAGGGCAGGTCAAGTGCTTTGCAATGCTCGACTTGCCACAGAATGCCGTAGGTTCCCAGGCTGCCTTGTGCTTCGGGCTCGAAAAAGGTGTAAACCGCCGACAGGCCGTTATCGAGAATATCGATGATTGACACCATCATGAGTTGTCCGCATGGTGCGTGAAACTCGACAAGGCAGGAGTTGACCCGGCTGGTTAATAGAAACTGGCTGTATTGCATTTCGCTGTCGTCATCAAGGCCGGAGTCTTGGTGACGTGCCTGAATATAGCGTCGATACAACGAGAAATGTTCCTGTTTGAATTCAAGCGGCTGTACTGTCGCGCGCAGGTGCCGGTGCTGCTTCCAAATGCGCCTTTGAGTGCGGTTGAGCGAAAAAGCGGCGACATCAAGGCGAATCGGCTTGCATGCATGGCAATTGTCGCAATGCGGGCGATAAGTAAACAAGCCGCTGCGTCGGAACCCCTGTTCGACCAAACGTGAGTACATGTCGCTGGTAATGAGGTGCATGGGAGCCGCGACCTGAGATCGCGCTTCGCGCCCCGGCAAATAACTACAAGGATACGAGGCAGTTGCATAGAACTGCAGGCTGTGGTGTTTGAGGTCGGCGGGGTCGCTCATAAAAGAATACGCAAGCAAATGTTGGCATGAGTATTATGGCGGGTTTGTTGCATCCTGTGCAAACATCCCGTGTTGCAAAAGCTGCCCGGATTGCCAGGGTGGTGCCGGCCGCTTCAACGCGTTCTTTAATGTTTGCAGAAAGCGCAGCCGTGAGACGGGCCTTGCGCCCAGGCTGGCCAGATGCGCTGTTTCCTGCTGGCAGTCAATGTGCTCGACGCCATGATTCTTTAGAAAGTGGGTCAGGTAGACCAAGGCAAGCTTTGAGGCATCGCTAACCCGGGTGAACATCGATTCACCAAAAAAGCAGCCTCCGATCCCAACACCATACAAGCCGCCTACCAGCTCACCTTCATGCCAGGTCTCGATACTGTGGGCGTAGCCGGCCAGGTGCCACTCTGTATAAACGTCTTTGATCCAGGGGGATATCCAGGTACCGGGCTGGCCATCGCGCGGTTGACTGCAGGCATCCATGACCGCCGGGAAATGGAGGTTCGCAGTAACACGGACAGTCGCGTTGGGCTTTTGTTCGGTTCGTTGTATCTGCTTGAGTTTCTTTCCCAGCGAGCGTGAGATTTTAAGGTCCTGACAGCGCAGAACCATGCGTGGGTCGGGGCTCCACCATAAGACAGGGTCGCCTTCGCTGAACCAGGGGAAAATGCCTTTTGAATACGCCTCTTGCAAGCGTTGCACGCTTAAGTCGTATCCGGCGGCCAGCAATCCGTCTGACGGGGCGGTTGCCGGGTCGGGTAACGGTTGGCTGGGCTTGATCCACAGAATAGATGACACGTCGGCGCTGGCTTGCTGAGGGCGGGTTGCAACAGTGAAATGAGGTTAGAAGTCGCGCCTGGGAATCGGCACGTCGTAGTGATGAATCGGCGGTTTCTTGTTGGGCGAGTCGAAAACGCCTTCTTTTTTATCGTCCAGATAGTGTTCCAGTGTGGTAATGACCGTTCGAAAGGCCAGTTCGTCCCATGGAATATCTTCCGGGTCAAAAAAACGTGCGTCCAGGCTTTCAGGCCCCGGTGCCAGTTCAGCGCTAAGCACTTTTGCCAAATAAAAGAAATGAACTTGCTCTGCATGGGGCACATCGATAACCGTATAAAGCGGTCCCAGTTCAATCTGTGCCCCGGCTTCTTCCTGCGTTTCCCGCATGGCTCCCTGTGCGGTGGTCTCGCCGAGCTCCATGAAACCGGCCGGGAGCGTCCATTTGTCGTACTGGGGCGAAATGGCACGCCGACACAACAGAATCTTGTCGTTGAAAATGGGCAATACCCCGACAACGTTACGTGGATTCTGGTAGTGAACCGCACCGCAATTCCGGCAAACCGCGCGCAGGCGATTGTCATCGGGGGGGGTGAGATAGGTGATTTCGGTTGCGCATTGGCTGCAAAATTTTTGCGAGCGCGGTGCAGGGAAATAAAAAGAAGACGGTTGAGTAGTCATAAAACGTCGAATTGTTGTGTACGCGGGTGATGCGCGAATCGGTTAAGCATAGCCTAAGGCGGGCAAGCGCACAAAACCCAGTTGCGCCTCTAACCGATGTGCCGGACAGTAGCGTAATGGTACCGTACTCTTTCCGGTGGATTGAGCCTGGTTGCTTAACAACAGTGTGGTTGTAGTGTCTTGTGGAATGCGCTCGGGGCAGTCGACCAGTGGTTGGTCATCGGCCGTGCGCAGTTGCTCTAATACAGCCAAGGTATCACGGCCGCAGATCAGCCCCGGGCCGTGCTCTGTTTGCGCATAAAGCTTGCCTGCATCGTCAAGCCACCAGGCCTGGATGTCTTGAATGGTTTGTTGGGTATGTGTGGCGAGGGCGCCGGTTTCGTTCGTGTGAAAGACATAGGGCGCAGCATCAAGGCGAACATAGACTTTTTGCGGGCCGTTTTGAAAATACCATTGTCCGTTGTCACCGCGTGTGTAGTTGCGGTTGATAAAGCCAACAATTTGCGCATTTGTAATCGACTCGCCCGGGGTGTCCGCCTGAGTGGCATCGCCTTTGGGGTGCAAACGCCATTTGCCGGTTTCCGTTAAGGAAAGCCAACCGAATACGTCGGGTACATTTGGCCAGCGGGCCATCGCCTCAAGAACACGTTTGTCCATGCAGGCATGTTAGCACTTGTCGTGATGGGAAGGGGATACTGGAGGCGCAACTCGGAATCGAACCGGGGTACACGGATTTGCAATCCAAATATCAACTTCAATAACCATGCGGGTTTCGGCTGTTTTTTGCTTCGCAAAGTAGCATTTTTTGCCATTTTGAAAGCCCCTGTTTATGCGGGTGTCGTTCGAATTGCGAAGCAAAAACTACCGGGTTGGACCCACCTTTTTACCCAGCCTATGCCTCACATAGTGAGCGGTCATTTTTTCACTGGTGTGGCCTAATTGGTCTTTGGCTGCGGACATGCCTTGAGTGTCCTCTTTGTCGGTTCCGGCCTTGGCGCGAAGGTCACGAAACTGGAACGACTCGGGGTCAATCCCGGTTTCTTTTCTGACGTCTCTGAGCCAAGCTGCTACCGTCCTACGCGAAACCGGCCTGCCGTACTGGTTGAGTACCAGGTAAGTGCTGATGATCTTGTATTGGCTGCGACGGGCCCTGACTCGCTGAATGACTGCCTCCAGTTCCCCGGTAACCGCGATTCTCAATTTGGCCGAAGTCTTGCCCTGCCTGATGTGTAAATACCCGTCTTTAATGTCGTGCTCAGTCAGTGACACGGTGTCGGCTGGCCTTTGCCCGGTCAGGTATGCCAAATCCATGGCATCCCGCAGTGGCTCTCCAGCAGCCTTCCACGCGGTCTGATACATAGAGTCCTCAACGTACACATCGCGGCCCGATTCTTTCAGGGCTTTAACACCCTGGCATGGGTTTGTTGCGGCGGTCAAACCAATTGATCGAGCGTAATTAAAAATAATACTAAACAGCGCCCGCTCTCGGTTCGCTCTAACGTGGCCGGTTTCCTTAGTGATTTTCTGGCCATTTTCTTGCATCCACTTCTTGGCTTTTGCAATTCGCCAATGCAAAAACTGATTAATATGTACCGGCTCGATTTCATCTAAAAAACCGTCGCCAAAGAATTCGCGCAAATTCACAAGCTCTTTCGGTGTGTCTTTCTGGCTGCGAAAGGACTTGGTCGGCAGGACTTCAACAAGATAACGATCGGCGGCGTCATTAAATGTCGGGCTAACCACGTTTTCTAGTTGTTCGTATTTGGCCCATTCTTGCAAAGCCAGAATGTAATCACTGCCCAGGGCTTTTTCCTTTCTGCCTGCCATTTCATAGTAGTAGTAGGTTTTCCCGCTACGTTGCTTTCTGGCTCTCATGCGCGGGGGCAGGTTGGTATTTTTGTACGGTTTTCGGCCCATATTGTCACCTCATCTGTAACACCTTCGGCTGCCACTTCGGTTTTGGATTTTCGATTTTACGCCCGGTCAGGACTTCAGCAACTACCATCGGCTTGCCCCTGGCGCTTGGATAAAACGGCACTCCTATTTTGCGCAAGTGTTCGCATTGCAATTGCTCTCGTGTTTTGCCGCCTTTGCCGGTTCGGATTTCGGTAAAGTCGGCCAACTGTTCATCTGTAAGGAACATGTCTGCACCTCCAATTTCCACGCTTTCGCGGTTACTTTCAGTATTTCAGTGATTCGGGTCATTTGGTTGGTGGGCTTGTTCCATCCCAATACACTGCTTCATCTGGCCCGCTTGCCAAATCAAGCCCAACAAAGATTGGCCGCGTAACGGCGGTTTGCTGCGCATACTTGGCGAGTAGGGTCCGACCAACCGCCAGCGCATCTTCGGGGCTCATTTCGATATACATATCATCTTCGCTGGTCTGCATTTGGTCTGAGAACACTTGTAAGATTTCATCGTCACTCAGCATCTTCACCGGCTCGGCTGCGCTCCACTTGTCGCGTAGATCCGCGGCCAGTTCCGGGTGCGATTGCTCACATACGCCAGCGTAAGCAGATAGTGCTGCCTGGGCGTATGGGTCGTGATCAATGTCAAGCACGAAATACCGGCAGCCGTGATGCTTTCCACCGGGATGATCGCTGCCGTCAGTGCGCCGCACATCAAATTTACGGAACAGTCCTTGCCGCTCAGTGGGCTTGAATTCGTCGCTCTCAGGTAGATCGCACTTCACCGGCCCGGCTGGCTGTGTGGCAACGGGGGGCAATTTAGTTTCCTGCTTCATTTCTGCTTCTCCTGTGTGGCGAATGGCACCACGTTTTTCAATTCTTTCTCGACGCCGCCAGCGTCAACGAATTTGCGCCACATGATTGAGTGGCCTGGACAGTAGTGCACGTTAGGTGCGGCTTCGAATGCGTGTGAGTCACAAATCGGCATATCGCACGTTTTTCCGTTTCCGACGGGGTAGTCACAGAGATTCGTGCCAACGTCCATACATCCATGGTCTGCGCAATGAGGCCCTAGATCGCCGCAAAGGAAAAACCTATCTCCACTTTTTGTGAATCCTGAGTAGCACGGCATAATCACTCCTTTGTTTTCATTGGCCACTTACGGCGCCACCATTTGCGAATGGGTATTGATAGTTCATTGCCGGCTAGATATGCTGAGTACGCAATCAAGCAGAAAATAAAAATTAGAAAGCGGAAAGGCGCAGTTATATATCTCATGGCTTTACAGTCCTTTTGGGAACTGACCCCAGGTGCGACCGTCGAGTAGACGGCCAGCGGCTTTCTTGCCGACACGAATGGCTTGCGTGTCGCCAGACGGGCCGATAATTGCCTGATTCTGGCTATCAGGCAGCCACTGCCCCCATTGCTTGAACAGGAAAGGCACTCCAGCCTCTTCGCAATGGTCGCGCAGACTGCGGACCCAATCCGGATGCATCGGTCGCGCACCCGGGCCGCTTTCGCCGCCGACGATGACCCAGTCCAGCGCAGGACCATCGGAGCCGCCACACTTCGTCGCACGAAAGCCGGAAAGCGCGTTGTCACAGTATGCCCAGTCACTGTCCGGTGAGCTTCGCATAATCCGCGTCAGATCGACGGGCCCCAGCAAGGGTTCCATGGACAAGAACCGCACACGCGCCGGCACGGCCAGCAGCTTTGGAATGTCTCGGTTGGCCTCTTCCTGGTTGACGATGGTGGCGCCCAACCAGACGTTGCCGCGCGTTGCCCAGTCATGTGTCGGAAGCATGCGGAAGACGTTACCGATTCGTTTGGTCAAAAGTAGCCAGTCCAGATTTGGCGTTAGTTCAATTAGGTCAAATAGGTCACGCCGCCATTTGGGATCAACTTCGTTGTCGAACACATCAGCTAGGCTGGCGCAGAACACACGCTGCCGGCGTCCGTGCTTGGCAAAGAATTCGAAATGCGCGGCATTCCATGCCAGCGGCTTGCGCCAGTTCGCTGCACTGGTACGGCGCCGTGGCGCGCCGGGACCCCAATTGACGGCTTGGCCGCCGGAGAAACGGGCGTTGCGCGTCTCGGCATAGCAGTGGTCACACCCGGGCCCGACCTTCTGGCAACCTTCCCAGGGATTAAATGTGTGATCCGTCCATTCGATTTTTGAGTTTTCGCTCATGACCGACCCCCAAACAAACGACTGCTCGGCCCCTGCGGGCTCTGCTTGTCGCCACGCAGTTTCGCTATCAGCGCTTCGCAGTATTGATTGTGGGCGGCGAGTTTTTGGTATTCAGCAAACAGTACGTACTTGCCTTCGGGGTGCTCGATCATGCAGGGCACAACTTCGTGCCAGTAATGCTTGCTGCCAAGTGTGTAACGTTTCGGGTAGTTATTGACCGTTTGCCCGTAACCCGGCGTCGAATCACAATGTTTATCTGTTGTCATGGTTTTATCCAATGGGTTATTCACAGTTTGTGTGGATAAGTCGCCTTACTTCAGCCGGTGCACGCGCCGGCCAATGACGCCTGGAGGTAAGTTGTCGTTGCCGATGGCCTCGAGGAATGGCGTTTCGCCACCGTTATTGGCCCGGATGTAATCGACCTCCACCTTGGCGCTGTTGATAATCACCTGGCTCATTTCACTGACGGCCTTAGCTTGCTCGACGCTCAGCTCACCTTTCTTAAGTAAGTCCAACGCGTCGAATAGGCCCTCACGTAGATCGTTGATGTTTCTGGACACGATTGATTCTCCTGTTCAAGGCCCCGCGCAATTGGATCGCATGCGCAATTTCTTTCGGATAGTTGTGTAAAGTGTTGCGTTTCATGTTTTCGGCCCTGGTGATGCACTCCAGCTTATCTACCGTGATTTCTGGCTCTTCTGTTGTGTGCATCCCTGGCTTAAAGCAAACGATGTGTTTGGGCGGTACCGGCCCGTTTGCTTGTTCCCATACCAAACGAGCCACTGGCACCCAACGCTTGGCCGGGTAAAGATTGGGGTTATCTGTTACTTTTTTTTCAAGAATGCCGTCACGCGAAACTCTCGTCGAACCAATTGGGACGTAATTGTGTTGCGCGGCGCCATGCATCTGGCCTTTTTTGAACTGCGTTCTTTTGGTGTTTGGGTGGTGGCCACTTATTCCAGGCTTGCCTTTATTCCACGGTGTGTGGCCGACCTTGAATTGAGTGTCCTTCCCTACCTGATCGCCTTGGCGCAATCGGCTGGCATGGGGGCTGGCCAAATACTCTTTGGTTTTTCTGATTCCAAGGCGATTCGCCTGGCGATAGATTTGCTGTGTAGTTCTGCCGAGTTCTTTGGCGATGATTTTGGTTGGGGTGTCGGGGTAGTATTTTTCAATTACCGCCAACTCGAGTTGCGTCCAACTTTCATTTCTAGCTTCGGCAGATGGGCTTTCTTTTATTTGGCCTAGCATCGTTGATCCTCCAGCAACTCTTTAATCTGCACCTGCCTCAAAATGTCATTGACATCATCGGGATTGCTCCTGGCCAGGGCGCCCTGCAGGCGGGGTATGTCACGCTGGAGTTTGGCCAACAAGGTTGCCGACACCGGTATCGCGTACTCGATCCCTTTGTGAAACTCTTTCAGCGCTTCCAACGGCAGGCTCACCTGGTGGCGCAGCTGGTACATTTCCAGGTGGTCGATAACGCCCTGCAGGGCTACGGCGGTGTCGTACCACTGACCGTCCTCCAGATCACGAAACATCGGCACGCCGCGTGCTGAACAATTCAGTGTGCCGTCTTTGGCGATCTGGTCCACGATGTCTTGAAGGGGGCTGAAGGCCCGATAGGCTTTAACCAGCATCGGGATTTCTGCGCGTTTGGGGCAATAGTGTTTGCTTCGCTTTCTCATGCCTCACCTCGGGTGGAGAAAGTTTCTAACAGGGTGGCCTCAATCTCTCTGGCCAAGTCGCCAAGTGATCCGGTGTTATCGATCACAGCGTCAGGCCAAATGGCTGCGACTTCCGTTTCCGATTGGTGGTCAACATGTTTTGCTTCGGCGGCCGGTCTGCGGATCCGCCAGATCGACCCGCCTAGCGATTGAATGAACTGCGCCTCGTTCAGAAACCGCACGTCAGTAATCACGATGCGTCTGATGCCATCCAAAGCCATGCAATCTATCCAATGCCGCATCAGGTCCGTCCAGTACTGCTCGTTTTGGTGTCGTCGGTATTCGGTTCCCCACCAACGCATGATTTCCCTGGGGGATCTGGCTTCGGCCAGGTCAACACCCAGTTCCGTCATCCGTTGAATGAACCCTGAGTCGGCGCAACGATTAATGGCCAGGGCTGGGGCGCGGCGCTCTTTCTGCTCAACTGAAAAGAGCGCACCGTCGATCCGGAAAGCTGAAATGATTTCGCGGCGCAGGGGGGCAGCAAAGGCAGTGGTGGCGAAATCATGTTGAGAAAACATGATGTCGGCACACGTGTCCTTGCCGGCGCCGGCGCGACCGGCCAGGCCAATTAAGTGAAGTGAGCTGTGCCTATTCATTGGTGCACACGCCAGTACAGGATTAGTGGCCATAATTTCCTCTTCAATGTTTCCGGTAGGTTTTGGTTAAGTCGCCTTTGACGGTGTGACCTCTTCGGCGCAGTTGATTTGAAAAGCGGGCGCGGTCATGGTGGCTGTGCGATGCTTGTCGCAATAAGCCGTAATAGCTGTTGGCCGATTCATATAGGTTCTTTGAGTCCATTGACCTGACCCGGTCCATGGCGAGATTGAACGTGCGCCGGCGTAACGTGCGGTGCCATGGCCTGATCACCTGACCAACAAAATCAACACCACGATCGAGCGGTTGGAGAATCGTTTTCTTTGGGTTTAAGCTGGCATTGAGCTCGTTTTGCAGCACTGTTTCGATCTGATGCCGTGCTTGGTTTAGCCATTGCGGCGACTCGTGCAGTAATACGAAATCATCCACATAGCGGATGTAGTGCCGGCACTTTAGGCTGTGCTTTACGAACTGATCCAGGACGTTCAGATATACGTTTGCAAAGAACTGGCTGGAAAGGTTGCCAATGGGCAGGCCTAAATAAGAGGGCTGATTGCACAGGCGTTTATGCGGCGGTACCAGCTTTAGCAGCGCTGGGTTGCCACGCAACTCGTAGTTCTCACGGGGGTCATGAAACAAGATGGTGTCTGCCAACTGGAGCCACCACGGTTCATGAATATGCCTGGCCAACAGATTGCGCACGATCCGCTTATCGATGCTCACAAAGAAGTTTGCCAGATCGCACTTCATATAGTGCGCAGGCCGGCTCCAGTTTTGAGTGATGCTCCTTGCTTTGGATTCAAGCCGTGTGGCTGCGTAGGCAGTGCCTCGGCCTGGAATGCACGCGCAGGAGTCTGCGATAAAACGAGCCGTGAACCGTGGGGAAATTTTGTTGTGCAGTAAGTGATGAACCACGCGGTCACGGAAAGTCGCGGCCCACACTTCTCGTGGTTTAGGGTGGGTGATGATGAAGCAAACCGATTTTCCAGGCCGGTAGTGCCCGTTTACGAGCTCGTCGTGAAGTTCACGCAGGTTGTCTTCAAGTTTCTCTTCAAAAGCAAGAGCGCTGGCACTATTGCGTTTTCGTTCACGGCAGTCGAAGTATGCGTCTATCAGTTCGCCAAACGTAAAGTCAGCAGGTGCGCTCCAATCTGCGGACGGCACGGGCGCGAAGCTCGACACCCTTGTGGTTGTTGTTCTGATTGCCGTTGTTGAAGTTCTGATTCCAGGCATAGCTGGACTCATCGTGCTATCTACGTCGCCCGGTCGATTATTCAACGGGGAAACTGCGCAGGACCTGGCCGGCAAGGTGACGGAGGTTTCCTTTGTGCGCATGTCGGTGCCTTTGTGGGGCAGCGGCACGACCAGATTGAATTTCCGCTCAGTCATGACGGCCTTGACCTCCATGAATCGGGCGGGTTGCGGCGCGGCGCCATCCATTGGCCTGCTTGCCAATACTCGTTGTTAATTCGACCGCCTTTGCGTAGCTCGGGCGGGAGATAACACGCTTGTCGTGGCCGAGCCGTAGCATCAGGTTGATTACCTGGACTCGCTCCAACAGTTCAATAAGGTGCGGTTCTTTGTCTTGTGCGACATTGGCCCGAAACACCAGGACAACAATTTCAATGCACTCGTTGGAAATCTTCTCTCCAATCGAGCGTTTGAAATTACGGTCCATGTGCTTAACGAGCTCGGTGACAACATCGAGCAAGTTGTAAGCGACCTTGTAAATGGGCAGGTTGGTGTGGATGGCCATGCTGGTTAAATGACTGAATTAATCAATAATTAATCTGCGGACGGCACGGGCGCGAAGCTCGACACCCTTGTGGTGGTAGTTCTGAATGCCGTAGTAGAAGTACTGAAACCAGGCATAGCTGGAATCGCTCTCGTGTTCCTGGTTCGACCAGTACCAGGCGTTGGCGAATTCACCACGCAGGTTCGCAAACAAAAGGGCCTGTTCCTGACGTGAGGGCAGGTCGCCGCCATTTTTTGCCGCCCATTTGCCCGCTTTGGCCCACGTGGCTTCTTCAATCTCGCCTGGCAGTAGGATCAAATGGTGCGAAGGCTGGCCTTCAGTGCCGAGTGCGATGCCGGCGTAACGTTCGCCCGGGAAAAGCTTGATTGTTGTGGCCGGAACTTCGTAGTCGTTGGGCTGTAGCTGGTTTGCGTACGTGTTGATCAGGCCTGCCAAGCGCTCTTGCTCGGCTTTGATTGATTCAAGTGTGATGGCTGTCATGCTCACCTCAAATTGTTAAATGATTAAATGGGCAATCTGCGGACGGCACGGGCGCGAAGCTCGACACCCTTGTGGCTGCCGTTCTGACTGCCGTAGATGAAGAACTGAATCCAGGCAGAGCTGGACTCGATTTCGTGCTCCTGGTTCGACCAATAGACGTCCTTTTGAAACTGATCCCTGCAGGTGTTCCAAAGCATGGCAAGCTCGATCTTGTTGGGCAGGTCGCCGCCGATGCTCTTGGCCCATTCAAGCTGCTCCGACCAGCTGGCGTCGTCGTTGTCGCCCGGTAGCAGAATGAGGTGGTACACGTCCCCGCGTTGATCGCCGATTGCGCCGATATAGGTTTCGCCTTCGGCAAGAGGGGGTATTTGTAGTTGCTGCATGGATGCTCTCCTTTTGGTTTAGTCGATATCGCCGGCGGCGATTCGTTTCACGTCGATGCGTGGTTTTGGTGCGGGTTTTGCCCTTGCTTGTTCAAGTGCCAGAGCGGTATTCGATAAAGCGATTGCCAAACAAGGGATCTCCAGCGCCTGCTCAAATGAAAGTGTTTGAATGCGGGCAAGCTTGAAAGCCTTTAGCAGCTGGTCTCGGGTCGCTGTGGACTTCATGGCTTTACCTTTTCAGCCTGCTGCGATGTGCCTGGCTACCAAATAGGCACCCGAGACCGCGACCAAGAAAGCCCAGGCACCCACCCACGCGACTTTTGGGATGCATTCGCTTTGGTTAATTGGTCGTAGGCGGTACTTGTTTGACAGATACGGCCGCAGGTACTTCATCCAAACGCTATCCAATGTGGCCGCAAGGGCTATGGCGGTGGTAAGCAAGAGTAGGTATGCGGGGGTTGTCATGGTTTTGCCTAAGAGTGTTTATGCGCGAATAGTAGCAATTCGCTACCTATCTTGTCAATAGCAAATTGCTACTTATTTTCTCGAGTAGTGAAAACCCTAGGCAAAGTTCTTGGGGAAGCTTCTATTCAAGTGGGAACTAGATATTTGTGGATATCAGACATTAAAAACCCCTCGCTCTGAGGGGTTGGTGTTGCAAAAGGCTTTCGATTTTATGGAAGTCGAATGTAAGCTTTGAGCTATATACGCTTATTCTGGAAGGCGCCCTTCACGTACCCTAACATCGAGTACAGTTTTTCCATCTGCTGATAGATCGCATTCGTAAACCATTGGCATAAAGGCGCCGAACCCATTTTGAAACTGTATTTTATCGCCTATAAATGTCACTACATTGTTCTCGACATCGGCCCAGCGATAGTGACTCATTTTGGGTTCTAAAAATTGGTCTGTCCATTTATGGTTGTATTTTGCGAGACGTTCGATGGGCTCTTTACAGTACACGCTCGCAGAAACATAATTTTTCTCGCCCCAGCATGATAAATCACCTTTTGCGCATTCTTTTTCGCTCTCAGACTCAACCGAGCTTGCATTGGCGGTCGTGTTTTCCGTTGGCTCGGAGTCGGATGACAGCCACCAAATTAAACCAACAATAACAACTAAAAAAATAAACCCAGAGACTTCATTTTTCTTGCGCTTCTTTTCAACGGGTGCCCCACAGGAGGGGCATGTACTCGCCTTGTCGCTAATACTAGAATTACATTCTTTGCATTTAATTAGAGCCATTTCAACCTCGTAATAGTTTGATGGTTTTAGCCACCCCTTGCTTCCGCCGGCAAAGTATCAAAACTCTTCGCTGCGCCAAACTTTCAATACTCGGCCAAATACTTCAAAGTCCATTGTTTTGTCGATAGTCCAGTCGCGGTACGCGCTGTTTTCCGAGATTGCCAGGAGACCTTTCCCAGGCACTCGTTGCAATCGTTTAATGAAGCCTTCGTTTTCGACTCGGAAGAAATAAACTGAATCGAAATCGACCAAATTAACGCCAAGATCGACAATAAGAGGATCGCCTGGATTGAACATGGGGCGCATGGAGTCTCCAAAGCCGGTAACAATGCAAAGATTTGCCGTTGATGAAAAACCTTTAATGTTTTTATCAAGCCACTCGTTGCTTACTGACCAACTGTGGATCAAGCCCGGCTGATCTTTGAGCTGAAGTCCTCCGCCCATTGCCCCTCCCGTGTCGTATTGTTTAATTATGACTTGATTATGCTTTTTAGATCCTAAGTAGGCAATGTTTTCCGAGGTACTATTTTCATCTGCCCAAAGATCTGGGTGCGGTTGGTCAATCCAATAAGGTTGCTCGCCAAGGGCTTCTGCGATTTTCTTCGCAACTGTATCGCCCAATTTTCGCGGGTTTTTATCTTTTTCGTTTTGAAAGCCTTGCAGTATTTGCTCTAAATATTTTTTGCTGCAATTTGCGGCCTCAGCGAGCGTGGCGACACCTCCGAAAAAACGGATGGCATAGCGCAGGTTGGCAAGGCGTATTTCTCGATTATCCATAAATGGAATGGTAGCTTTTTGCTACCCGCTCAGATACCAGCAAATTGCTATTGATTTTCTGGTAGCAACTCGCTACTATATCGAACATGAGCACATTAAACGTCCTTTATATGCGAGAGGGAGGTTCGGTTCTAGACCGTATTCATAAGGCCACGGGAATAAACCGAAAGTACCTTTACCAGATAGCAACTGGCCGTCGAACTCCGTCGGCGAGAATCGCTGCACGGATGATGGCGGCTGACTCTCGGCTTTCGTTGGAGGGATTGTTACTAAGAAACTCGGTCGGCTCAGAGCTCAAAGAGGCTGAAAATGCGTGACTTAGTGCAGCGTTGTAACGCCGAACGGTCCGATGCCATACGACTCGTTGAAAAGCAACCGATCAAAAACGCCGTCTATGTGGTCGTCGGTTGGTTCACCAAAGGCGCTGCGGGCGAGGTGGGTCGCATATTCATAAAGCTCCTGCATGTCTTCGTGAGAGAGGGTTACTCCGTTTCCGATATCCAAAAATCTTCTCCTTTAGTTATTCGAAGTGTTATTTCCAGTGCGTTCATCTTCGCTCATAGAGCATGGTCGCGCCACGTCAAAAAGGGCTGATATATGACAACACTTTCTGAAAATGTCCGCTGCGTCGGCGAAAGGGGGTTCATGTGGTGATTACCCCTAATCCATGGAAGCCCGAAAATTCCGATGAACGTATCCCCATCGGGCCTCCCGACACCATTTCAAAATTTAAAGGTGATCTATGACAGTCTTCATTGAAGTGGGGACACGTGTGCGGTTGCCCAGTGGCCTGCAGGGGTCTTTTGTGCGGTGGAGTGCTCGGGTAATCGACAAAAGTGCGCCACGTACCGAACGCGAATATGAGCGCGTAGCCGTTTTAAAGGTCAACGGAGAGGTGCTGGAGTTCAGTGAACGCTTCATGCAGCGCGTTTTGATTGGGGAGGCGCAATGAGCTATTCATTTGAAGTGGCCGCTTTGTCCACGGTTTCCGATTATGACGGTGGCGCGAAGGCATTGGGCGCGGTGGTGGAAATAAATGGCTCAGTCCTGTCGCACAAGGTGTGCCTGACCGACAAAGCCAACCATTTAACAGTGCCGCAGGCCAGAAAGATCATGCAGGCTACGGGCGACTACCGAATGCTACATGGGCTGGCTACTGACCTGGACCATATTTGCATTCAAGTCTCCAGCGTGGGCAATGGCAATCGCATGTTTCGCTCGATTTCGGATGCGGCAAGGGAGTTTGGTGATTTTCTCGGTGCGGTGACAGCTTCTGTTGAGGATGGCAACGTCACCCCTAATGAGTTGCGTCGCATCGACCGCGAGTTGGCTGAAATGATTGTGGCGGCGAATCAGCTTCGGTCTTTGTGTGCGGCCACCAAAAGTAAGAGGTAAGCCTATGTCACGTCCTCCTGACCCCAAAACCACCCAAGCCCTAGAAGCGTTGCTTGAGCAGCCGATGACCGCACGTGAGCTTTGCTTGCGACTTGGCTTGCCCGAGCGCACGGTGAAAGATATTTGTCATCGTTTAGTGACACGCGGTCAGGTGCAAGTTCTTCGCAAGCAGCGAATACCGCATGCCCGCCGCCCGGTGGCGTGTTACGGCAAAAGTACCGCATCGACTATTTTCGACCATGGAGTCTCGGCGCTATGGCGATAAACGCAATTGAAACCTTTGTGCTGGGGCTAAGCCACGAGCCGCCTTAAGCCTCGGTGAATTAAATCCCTTATTGAGTCGTGTTTGTGCCTGTTTTTAAGCGGGTACAGGGTTTTTGTTTTCTTAAGAAACGTAGAGGTGTGTATGACGCATCCTGTTCAGTCAGCGCCAACAGCGCAGCGTAGCCAGGTGAGTCGCCTGGTTGATCAATGTATTCCCACTTTCGATGATTTCTGGTCTGCGTGGCCTCGGCGAGAGGCCAAGAAAGCAGCATTGAGGGCGTGGAATAAGTTGTCCACAACCAAACAGATCACGGCTTTCCAAGCGTTGCCAGATCATATTGCCCAGTGGCGCAAGGAAGGGCGTGCACGTTGTCATATTCCGCACCCAGCGACCTGGTTGAATGGTGAGCGCTGGGAGGACGAACTGGGTGGTGACGTGTTCCCGCCAGTACCAAAGCCCAAACGCCAAAGTGGTCCGCCTTGGTGGACATCACACGTGCTGATGGAGCGTAAAGGGCGGGAAGTAGGTGCAGGGCCGGCCAGGCCGGGTGAGACAACCGAACAGTACAAAGCGCGTATTCAAGCCGTGCTTGATGAGAACCAGCACTTCCAAGCGTAGAGACGCGGGCGTGGGTCCCGCGCCTTTAAACGCAACAGGGCCTGTATGGGCCGGCAGGACAAGAAACACCGCGCAACCGTGAGCGTGTAAGAAACCGGTACCGGTACGTTGCTTTGCAACTAGGGTGCAACTCCCGAAAAATCCGGCGGGCTGGCCGTATCCACAGGCCCGGGGGCAGGCAAGTAAAGCCTGAGGTGTGGATCCGTGTACGCGGGTGGAAGCCGTCCTCTCTACCTCCTTTTTTTGTGTTTGGGGGGTAGGGGGGGCCTTTTGTGGAAGTGACAGGGGATAACAGTGTCTTTTAGGAAAGAGAATCTATGCATGAACTCATTTTCGTCCAAAATTGCCGGGAGGCCTTTCAATGACTCATAAACGTTTGCCCGACATTCAGGCCCGGTTCGATGCATGGGGTTTATGGGTAACTCGAGGTGGTGGCGCAGCGGGTGGAGCAATGCACCCGTTGGCCAGGTTGATGGAATGGAAAAGCGGCAAGCGCGTTAGCGTAAGTGGCGACGGTGGGTTTACGTCATTCGTGCCGGTTGATGATATCGAGTGTGGCTTAACCGACGAGGCTATTTCGTCATTGCCGCCCGACCTGCGTGACGCGGTGAGGGCATGGCACACATGTAAAGGCGGGACCTTGGAGAGCGTGGCTAAAGAAATGGGAGTTGTAAAGACCACGTTTTGGCGGCGCTTGGTTCAGGCGGATCATCGTGTTGCTGAATGGCTGATGGAGCGAAGCAAGCGACGTAAAACCTACGCGCTGTAACATTTTGAATTATGCGACATAAACCGGAACGTGGATAATCCTGTACATTCCTGCGGAGCTTGCGACGCAACGCTCTGAACAACAAAGCCCGAGCCTTTAAACAGCCGGGCTTTTTGTTTTCCGGTTGTCTCCTGAGGCTTTTTCGAAAGCCCTTATCCCGGCAGCATGTTGATGCTTGCCGGGTTTTCTTTTTGAGAGGTGTAGCGGTGGCGGTTGCTTCACCTAAACCTTGCGCTCAACCAGCATGCTCGGCGTTGGTGTATGACGGTAGCGGTTGGTGTGAAAAGCATAAGCGGGTTGACGGCAAGTTTTCAGATGCGCATCGCGGGTCACGGCATCAGCGTGGCTACGGTTCGGAATGGGACAAGCAGCGCCGTCGTGTTCTTGAACGTGATAACTACCTGTGCCAAGTGTGCATGAAAAAGGGTTGGATTTCACGGGCAAGGCAAGTCGATCACGTGGTGCCTAAGGCCTTTGGTGGATCGGATGATGACGACAACTTGCAAAGCATTTGCGTGCCTTGCCACAAAGCGAAGACGGCACTCGAAGGCAACATGGGGCGTGGCCTAAAAAAGGGGTAGGGGGGCTGAAAAGTCTGGCGGAATTTTTGCCAGGGACCGGCCGCCTAGGCTTTTTTTGCGCATCACATTTTTTTAGATAGGGGGGGGTCAAAATACCCCTGGTAATGATGACAAATCACCTTCGTTCACTACCAACTGTCAGTGAAACGGAGGGGAAAAGTGCGTCTACTCATCCGGTCATTCCTTCGGAGATTCCTACTCCGCCTGGCAAATTAAGCAAGCGCGAAAAATTGGTTTGGAAGCATATTACACAGGCGCTTTTTGAGTATGGCCTGATTCATCGTACCGACGCGATCATGCTTCTGGTCATCTGCCGAACCTTTGTGCGATGGGTTGAGGCCGAAGAACAGTTGGAAGATATCATTGAGCAGAACGGTGGCACTTACATTGTGTCGACGCCGAATGGGTACGAGCAGCCCCACCAGTTGTTCTATCTCTCGCGCACTCTGAAAAAAGAGCTGTTGCAATGGCTTCCGGAGGCAGCCTTAACGATTCCATCGTTCGCTAAGGCGATTGAATCTCGCCAGGCGCCCACGCAAGGCACATTGTTTGAAGATCCCGTAGAGGCGCATCGCCGTCGTAAGACCGCGCTCGGCATGCGTTCGGTATGACTGCGGCGGTGGCGGTTGAGCGTTCCTTTGATTGGGACGCTTATGGCCGGGCCGTTATGGCCGGCGAAATTGTGGTGTCGCGCTGGACGCGACTCGCAGTTGAGCGACACTACAAAGACCTGGAGTCCTGTCACGAGCGGGGCCTGTGGTTTTCTGAAGCGCATGCCCAGCACGCACTCGAGGCGTTTCTGTTCTTGCGCCACTCCAAAGGTGAGTGGGCTGGCCAGCCGTTTGAGTTGTCGCCCTGGCAACAGTTTTGGGTGGCGGTCGCTTTTGGTTGGATGCGCGGCGATGGCAGTCGACGTTTTCGTGAGGTGTGGCTTGAGGTGCCACGCAAGAACGGGAAAACGACGCTGCTTGCGGGGATTGGGTTGTACCTGTTCTGGTTCGATGGTGAGGGTGGCGCCGAGGTGTATGCCGCTGCCACCAAAATGGATCAAGCCAAGATTCTGTACAGCGAGGCGGAGCGGATGGTTCAGTCGTCCCCACTGCTGCGGCGCGATATTGGCCAAAAGCTTAACGTGCTTTACAACCCGACGCCTGGCAGAGCCGACGAGTTTCGGCCGCTTGGGCGCGACAGCAAAACGCTGGACGGTCTGAACCCGCATGGCGCGTTGCTCGACGAGGTGCACGCGCATCCGAATCGTGAGCTGTACGACGTGATCAAAACTGGTTTAGGTGCGCGGCGTCAGCCGATGGTCTGGCAAATTACGACCGCCGGCGAGAACTTGAGCGGATTCGGATACAGCCAGCATGAGTACGCCGAGAAAATCCTTGAAGGTGTATTTGAAGACGATGCGTTTCTTGCCGTCATTTACACGGTGGATCATCCAAAGAAATGGATGGATCCAGTCGAGTGGGGCAAGGCGAATCCAGGGCTGGGTGTATCGGTTTACCTGGAAGGCCTCCAAACGTCGGCGCAAAAGGCGCAAAGACAAACCAGCGAGTTGCCGAACTTTCAAACCAAGCGGCTCAATATTTGGTTGAGCGGCGGCTCCAAGTGGATCCCGGTTGATGATTGGCAGGCTTGCGGCGATGCGTCGCTCAAGATTGAAGACTTTGCCGGCGAGCCGTGTTGGGTTGGGCTGGACCTGGCTGAGAAAAAAGACATTGCCGCCATGGCGATTGTGTTTCGCCGCGGCGGTCGGTGCTTCGTGTTTTTCAAGCTGTACCACAACGAAGACCAAATTAACGCGCCTGAGAATCGGCATTTTTACACGTGGGAAAAGTCCGGTCATTTATTGATGTCGCCCGGCAACGCAACCGATTTCAACGATATTCGCAATGACCTTGTGGTGCTGCGGGATGCACACCAGGTGCAAGAGGTGATCTACGACCCCAAATTTGCGGCTTATTTTGCGGCCCGTTTGGCCGAAGACGACAGCTTATTGATGGTGGATATGCCGCAAACATCAAGCCGGTTCACCTTGCCGATTGTCAGTATTGAGAATTTGGTATTGACCAAAGACCTGGTACACGACGCGAACCCCGCAGTGGCCTGGATGATCAGTAACGTGGTTATGCGTGAATCGAAGTTTTCAGGGTTGCGACACCCGACGAAAGAGAAACCCGAAAACAAGATCGATGCAGTCGTAGCGTTGATTATGGCGATGGGTCGCGCGATGAATGAGGATCCGGACGGTAGTGTTATTTCCCAGGGCTTTGTGGTGATCGACTGATGCTTTTAAATCTATTCAAGGGTTCTTCAGGCAAAACAGCGCCGCCCGAACGCGTTGAGCCCTCGGTGGGCAACATCACGGAAGGGGAGACTGTAACGTCTTCTGATTCCATCAAAATGTTTGAGATTTTCGGAGACCCGCGTACGGCTTCCGGTGCCGTGGTCAATGAGAAAACCGCAATGCGCGTATCGGCGGTGTATGCCAGCGTGAGCTTGATCGCAGGCTCTATCGGCCAGTTGCCGTTGCCGATCTACGAGCGCGGCTCGGATGATCGAAAGCGAGTCGATCACCCATATTGGTGGTTGCTGAACGAGGAGTTTGCGGCTAACTGGACAGCCACGGCAGCGTGGGAATTTTTGACTACTCAGGTTCTGTTGCGCGGCGACGGCATTGCTTACTTGAGCAGGAATCGGGCGGCACAGGTCCAAAGCATCATCCCATGGCCACGCGATCGCGTTTCGATTGTTGAGCAACCCCGGCAAAACAGTCGCTCACCAAAGCGCTTGCAGTATACGTTTCACGACGAATTGGGGTATTTCACCGTCGACCAGGCTGATGTGCTTCACCTTCCCGGGTTTGGGTTCAACGGCGTGCATTCTATGTCGGTGATCCAGTGGGGTGCGCGTAACGGGATCGGTATTGCTTTGCAGGGTGATGAGCACGCCGGCAAGTTCTTTAGCGAGGGCGGTAAACCCGAGGTCGCGGTGACTACTTCCGGAAAAATGTCACCCGACCAACAAGCGGATTTCCGCACGGCGTGGGTGGCGAAATACGGCGGCATTCAGGGCAATCGACGTATTCCTTTGATCCTGACTGAAGGGTTGGACGTTAAAGAGCTCACCATGTCGGCGGTTGATCAGCAGTTGCTCGAGTCGCGCCAATGGCAGGTCATTGATGTTGCTCGCGCTTTCGGTGTGCCGCCACACATGATTGGTGAAACGACCAAATCAACAAGTTGGGGTTCCGGTATCGAGCAGATGTACATCGGGTTTGTACGTCTTACGTTAAGACCCCATTTGCAGCGCTTTAAACATGAGTTGAACCGGAAACTATTCAGTACGCCGCGCTACTTCGTCGAGCATAACGTTGATGGGCTCATGGCGGGTGACAGTAAGGCTCAATCGGTTTACTTCGGGCGTGCGCTGGGTGGCCCTGGCGCACAGGGCTGGATGACGATTAATGAGGTACGTCGACTGAAAAACCTGCCACCTGTTCCAGATGGCGACACGTTGTATCGCCCTGACATGTCGGCAGCGCCGCCAAGTAGCAGTGAACCTGATGATGATGATGAGGACTCAAGAAAGGACGACGATGAAACAACTTAAATTGCTCCAGCTGGCGCGTGATAACGCCAAAAACTCCAAGCCTTTGCGTGCAGAGACCGAAGAAACACAAGCCACTGTTTATCTGCACGGCGTAATCGGCGGGTGGTGGGGTGACATCGATGAGACTCAGTTCGCTACGACACTGGCCAGCTTGGATGTCAACGAAATTCATTTGCGAATTGACTCGCCTGGTGGTGATGTATTTGCTGCGCGCTCGATGATGACGGCGATTAGTCAGCATAAAGCCAAGGTGATTGCACACGTTGATGGGCTGGCCGCTTCGGCGGCAACCGGTATTTGTATGGCCTGCGATGAGGTTGAGATTACCCAGGGTGCAGGTTTCATGATTCACAACGCCTGGACGATAGCCATTGGAAATAAGGCCGATATGCAGGACACATCGAACTTGTTGGGCAAGATCGACGCGGGTTTGGTTAACGATTACGCGCGTCGGACTGGTCGTAGCGCGGATGAGATTACCGCATGGATGGACGCTGAGACCTGGTTTACCGCTGATGAGGCGGTAGACAATGGTTTCGCTGATCGAGTTGTCGAGGTTGTGGGAAAACGTACGTCGAACGCCTGGAACCTGTCTGCCTATCAGAATGCGCCCAAATCGGCTGAACCGGCACAACCTAATGATCAGGACGATGAAACGCTCCTGGTGCACCGAAACGAGCTGGAGCGACGGTTCTCGTTGCTTGAGCGAGTAGCAGCGTAGCGGCTCCCGCGCGCACTTTCTGACCCGCCCTCGAGGCGGGTTTTTCATTTTCAAAGAGGATAAATCTATGTTTAACCTGCAAGCTGAGCGGGAGCGTCGTAACGCGCTGGCAAAGGAAACCCGCAATTTGTTAGACCAAAATCCAGGCGCGTCCTGGACCGCAGATCATCAAAAGCAGTACGACGAGAAAGTAGCCGAGATCGAGCGAATCGATGACGGCATTGCTCGCCACCAAAAGTTGATGGATCTGACGGCTGAGGAAAATATTCGCGATGGTATTCGCGACGCTGTAGCGCCGGCCAATAAAGACCAGGCCGTCATGCTGTTTGACAAATGGTGCCGTGGTGGCGACAACGCTTTGACCGAGGACGAGTGGCGGGCGGTGCGTAACACCATGTCAACTACGACAGATTCTGAGGGTGGCTATACCGTGCCTACTACGGTGGCGACTTCCATTCTGGACGCGCTCAAAGCCTATGGTGGTATGCGAGAGGTCGCAGAGGTGATTCGCACGGCAAGTGGGGAGGCGATGAATTTCCCGACGTCTGATGGCACGAGTGAAGAGGGCGAAATCGTTGGTGAGAACGTTGCAGCTACCGATGATGACATCGAGTTCAGTACCAAGGGTCTGGTTGTTTACAAGTACAGCTCAAAGGTTGTGACGGTGCCGTGGGAGCTGTTGCAGGACTCGAGCTCAGATATAGAAGGCTTTGTGCGCAATCGCTTGCAGCAACGTCTTGGTCGCATCACCAATAAGCATTTCACCATTGGCACGGGCACTAATCAGCCTACCGGATTGATGGTGGCGGCTGCAACCGGGAAAACCGGTGCTGTATCGGCTACGCCCGCCATCACCTACGACGATCTTGTTGATATTGAACATTCGGTGGATCCAGCCTATCGACGTAATGCCTCGTGGATGATGCACGATGACATGCTCAAGCTCATCCGCAAGGTTAAGGACAATGAAGGGCGTCCGATTTTTGTACCCGGTTACGACCAGGGCAATCCGGGCGGTGCTCCTGATCGCTTGCTGAATCGCGATATCTCGATTAATCAGGCGATGGCTTCACCCGCGCCTTCGGCCGATTCTTTGGCTTTCGGTGATTTCAGCTACTACAAAATCCGCGATGTTATGTCGATCACGTTGTTCCGCTTTACGGATTCCGCCTATACCAAAAAAGGGCAGGTCGGTTTTCTGGCCTGGATGCGCTCGGGCGGGAATCTGGTCGACGTGGGCGGTGCCGTGAAAACCTTCAAGCACGGCGCTGCAGCCTAACGTTTAAACACGGGCAGCTCAAAGGGGTTGCCCGTTTCACAGGAGCAATTTTATGGCTAAGCCAAAAACACAAGATGTTCAGGATGCGGAGAATTTGAGCCCTGGTAAAGACAATGAGCCGTTGACCAATCCCGATACCGGGCCGGCTGATGTTCAACAACCGGAACAGGAACTGGAAGGTGCATTGATTGGGGCCGGTGAAAATGAAAACGCGGCGGCCGGTGGCGATGGCGGCGAAACTTCTGCAGCCCAAACGAATGAGCCAGGGGACGCGAAAGATGGCGAGCCCGTTCAGCTCATTGAGTGTGCAGTTTTGCTGGATTGTATCTACGGCAAACATGACGACATCATTCAGCTTACGCCCGATCAGGCCGATGCGGCAAAGGCGGGCGGCTATGTGGATACACACCCTAACGCCATCGCGGCCATTCGACGGAGTGAATGATGTATCGGCGCGTCAGCCAGAATGATCCGACCGAGCCATTAACGCTGGCTGAGGTCAAGCAAATGTTGCGGATCGATGAGGATGAGTTCGATACGCAGTTGCCCTTGCTTATGGCCGCAGCCCGCGAAGTGGTGGAGCAGCAAACTGGCTGGGCGCTGGTTAAAGCTGATTATGAATGGACACCGGTTGGTGAACGTCGTGAGCCGTTGCCTTTATGGCCGGCCACTGTGACCAGCGCTGATACGGACTACCCCATTCTGTTTACGACTGAGGCAGCGCCGGCGCCGGCGGCGTTAAAGGTTGCAATCGTGCTTTTGGTTGGTGAGGTTCTTAAGAATCCTGAAGCGGTTATTACTGACGACATGATTGAGAACCCGGCCTTTCAGCGATTGGTGTTCCCTCATCGACGGATGGATCTGTGATGGCGAAAGTTGATTTTCCTTTCCCTAGCGCGGGAAAGCTCAATAAACGCGTGCAAATCAGGTTACGTCAGGATATCCCCGTGGGTCTGTCGTCCATACAAGAGCAGCATCCGTATGTGTTTACGCGCTGGGCGAGCCTTGTCCCTGTAGGAACCGCTGTATGGGCGGCGTCGGTTCAAACTGATGAGGTCGTGACTCATCGTTGCCTTATCCGCTACATGGACGGCATCACTGACCAACACGAGATTGTTCATAGCGCACGGGTGTATCGGGTGCGTCGTTGTGCGCCGCTGCAAGGGGAGCGCAGATTTTTGGTGCTGGAACTGGAAGAGCTGGGTGATGAGACCGCGCTGGTCGGGCAAGAGGGGGATTAATGAGAGCGTCAGTTATGCAAGCGTCCCTGCAGTTAGAGGGTTTCTCGAATATTGGGTTGATGCAGTTCAAACGCGGGCCGATGCGTCGGGCGTTTCGCTCCGCCGGCCGTTCGGTCGCCAAAGCCTCTCGCAAGAAGATCAACTCCAAGGTTGGTCGAGGTAGCTACCCCGCCAAACGAACCGGCAGGATGGCGAAGTCTTTGCAGGTGAAATTGGGTTCGAAAGGGATGTACGCCAAAGTGCAGCACGCCATGCCTTCGCCACCCAGCAAATGGTCAAAGGATCCTCGCGGCGAGGCATTCTACCCAGCATTCTTGCACCGGGGTACTTCGCGCATTAGTTCGCGTGGAAACTGGATAGCCGATGCGTTGCAGGAACAGGCAGGGGATATCCGCCGCCAGCTGCGCAATGCCTTGAATGAGGCGCTGAAATGAAACTCTCCGGCATTGTGGCGCACTTGCGTCAGTACTGCCCAACAGTGAACCAGCGCGTGGCGGTGGCGGTCGAGTTCGAGCCTGATCGAGGGCAAGTGAATTTGACGGTACCGGCGTTGGTGGTGCTGCCTGCCGATGATGATGCCGAGCCTTCCACAACCGATAACGTCACGGTTCAGTCGGTGATGGATCGATTCATGGTGGTGATGTTGCTGGCCTCCGCCGATCCAAAGCGAGGTGCCGTGACCGCTGATGTCCTGCACGCGTTGCGGGCCGAGGTGTGGCGTGCCCTGATTGGTTGGACACCGGGCAACGGCTACGAACCGATTCAATACGAAAGCGGTGAAGTGATCGCCATGAATAAATCGATCACTTACTACGGCATGACTTTTGGCGCCGAGTTAACCGTTGGGCATTACAACGGCCTTCCAGACGGCGCAGTGCCGGAAACCTGGCAGGAATATGAACTGGCGAATCTGCCGCCATTGGAGGGGCTGGATATCGAAGTTGATGTCATTGACCCGATTGCTGACCCGAATTTACAAAAACCCGGCCCGGATGGTCGGATTGAGTTTCAACAACACGAGGACCTTACACCATGACAAAGATGCATGTGGTACCAGTGGCGGGCCGTTCAGTGCCTGATCCGGAGTTGGGTGCGCTACTTTCCCCCGAGGGGCGGGTGGTGTTCAAAAATCAATATTGGATGCGCCGCCTGGCTGATGGCGACGTGGTTATCAAAGAGGCTGCGCCTGTTCAGGTTGCAGCCAAGAAGGAGCGCTAATTATGCCGGTAAGCATGAATCAAATCCCGAGCGATCTTCGGGTTCCGCTGTTCTATGCGGAAATGGACAATAGCCAGGCCAATAGTGGCGCAACGCAACTACGTCGACTTTTGATTGGCTTGGCTAACGACGATGTGACGGTGGACACTGAATTGCTGCTGCCAGCCTCCTCGAGCGAGGTGAGTGTGTTGGCCGGGCCCGGATCCATGTTGCACGAAATGCACGTGGTGCATCGTCGCGTTGATCCAATGGGTGAAACGTGGGTGTTGCCGTTAAAAATAACTGCGGGCACCAAGGCGTCGGGCACGTTCTCCTTATCGGGTACAGCTTCGGCAGCCGGTGTGCTTTCTGTCTACATCGGTGATGCCAAGGTTGCTGTTTCGGTGGCCAATAGCCAATCGGCTGAAGACGTGGCCACGGCGCTTGTCAATGCAATTAACGCTGCTACCTTGCCGGTAACGGCCAGTGCGTCGGTAGCGGTGGTCACTGTGACGGCTAAGTTCTCGGGTGAACTTGGGAACGACTTACGTCTTGCCGTCAATTTGCGTGGCTCTGCCGGCGGCGAAGTGCTGCCGGGCGGAATAATGGTCAGTGTTACGCAAATGAGCGGTGGCGTTGGTGTACCTGATCTGGATGCGGCTTTAGCGGTATTGGGTGATGAACCATTTGAGTTTATTACGCACCCGTTTACGGATTCGGCGGCCCTAAGCAGCTTTCAGGCCTTGATGGATGACACTTCCGGACGCTGGGCGTGGCTTAAGAAAATTTACGGCCATGTATATAGCGCCCGGCGCGGTACCTTAGGTGAGCTTGTCACGTTTGGGCGTGGCGCGACCAACGATCAACACATGACGGTCGTGGCGGTTGAGCCTGAGGTGCCCACTTCCGTTTGGCGCTGGGCAGCTGACTTTGCTGGACGCACCGCCGTCTTTATCGCGGCTGATCCAGCACGGCCAACTCAAACCGGTGCGTTGCCCAGTTGCATGCCCGCGCCCGAAGGAAAACGATTCGGCTTACTCGAGAACAACTCGCTTCTTTGGGCGGGTATGGCAACAACCTATTATGAGGGTGGCTCGGTGCGAATCCAGCGTGCGGTCACCTTGTATCAGGAGAACAGCTTTGGCCAACCGGACGATAGCTACCTGGATAGTGAAACGATGCATCAGTCGGCTGCGATCTTGCGGCGCCTGGAAGCGGTTATTACCAGCAAATTTGCACGCCACAAACTGGCCAATGACGGTACCCGCTTCGGGCCCGGCCAAGCCATTGTGACGCCCAAAACGATTCGTGGTGAGCTGATTGCCGAGTATGAGTCCATGGAGCGTGTGGGTTTGGTTGAGAATCTGTCGACCTTTGCTCAGTACTTGATTGTCGAGCGCGATGAAATTAATCCGAATCGGGTCAATGTTCTGTTCCCGCCTGATTATGTTAACCAGCTCCGGATCGTTGCTTTGCGCAATGAGTTCCGATTGCAGTACTCAGCCGAAATGAGCGCTTAATTCGCGGCTGCACAAACATTAGTTTTAAGTCAACACTGGCCCGCTGTAACGCGGGCCATTTTTCATGGAGCTGGATATGGGCCAGAAAGTCGCAGGAACCGTATACGTAAAAGTGGACGGTCGACAGCTTGTTACGACCGGCGGGGCAGAGTGCCCGGTAACGGAGGTAACGCGGGAAACCATCGAAGGTGCGCCGGGATACTTTTCCGAACAGGACCGCGCGCCGTATGTGAACGTGGATGTTGTGCATACCGCCGACTTTCCGCTTGAGGTGATCGCCCAGGGTACGGACATGACCGTTCAGGTGGAGTTTCGTAACGGGAAAACCTATGTATTGACCGGTGCCTACTTGGTGGGTGAGCCGGCCAGTACCGGAGACGACGGAAAGATCACGCTTGAATTCAACGGCGTGAAAGGGATTTGGCAATGAGCGAACCGTTAATCGTTTTGGATTTGCCAAAGCCAATTCAGGCATACGGCAAAGAGATGACACAAATTATCTTGCGTGAGCCCACAGTGGCCGATGCTCGGGCATTGAAGTCATTGCCTTATAGCTTCGGTGAGGATGGTGTGCCGCGCCCACTGCTTGATATCTGTGCCCGATACATTGCCCGCCTGGGCGAGGTGCCTGAGTCGGCGATTGATCAGATTGGCATGCGGGAGTTTCACGCACTGGCCTGGACGGTCGTGGGTTTTTTTATCAATCAGGAATCGGTGCAGGAAGTAGCGCCGACAGCCTGATTGATTACGCCTACTCGGCCGCTTACTTCTGGCGCCTGGATCCATTTGAAGTGATGAACCGACCGCTTTCAGATTTGGTGGAAATGACGCGTCAGGCGCACCGTCTTCATAAAGAAATGAGGGAATGACATGGCACGCGAGTTTCAGCTGAAAGCCCTCATTACGGGCGTCGATAAGCTTTCACCGACGCTTAAGAAGGCGCGTACCAATGCAATGAACTTTCGGCGCGGCTTGCTTAATAGCGGGCTGGGTAAGCCAATTAGCCTCACTGATATTATCCAGGGCGGCGTGCTGGCTGCGCCATTCGTTGCTGCAACCCGGGCGGCGATGGACCTGGAATCGGCGATGGCCGATGTGCGTAAAGTCGTTGATTTTGATACGCCGGAGCAGTTTGCTCAAATGGGGCGTGACATTACGCGTATGTCTACCAAGCTGCCGATGGCGGCAAACGATATTGCGGCTATTGTGGCCGCCGGCGGGCAGGCCGGCATTGCGCGTCAGGATCTTCAGCGCTTTGCCGAGGATGCCGTAAAGATGGGTGTGGCATTTGACCAGACTGCGCAAGAGTCGGGCGACATGATGGCCAAATGGCGCACATCGTTCGGAATGGGGCAGGCTGAGGTGGTGGCGTTGGCCGACAAAATTAATTATTTGTCGAACAACGGTGCTGCAACGGCAAAACAGATTAGTGCGATTGTGACGCGCATCGGCCCGCTGGGCGAGGTCGCGGGATTGGCGGCCGGTGAAATTGCAGCGATGGGTTCAACAATGGCCGGTGTGGGCGTGAACCAGGAACGCGCTGCGACCGGCATGCAAAATTTCATGCTTGCTTTGACAGCCGGCGATGCCGCAACTAAAAAGCAACGGATAATGTTTAAGGCGTTGCGCATGAATGCGGCTCAAGTTGCCGAGGGCATGCAAAAGGATGCCAAGGGCACCATGATTAAGGTTCTGCAGGCGATCAGCCAGGTGGATCCATCAAAGCAAACCGGTGTCCTGCAGGAACTCTTTGGTCGCGAATCGATTGCCGCGATTGCACCATTGCTAACAAATCTGGATCTCTTGCAAAAGAACTTCAACCTGGTGGCCGATTCCAATCAGTACACCGGTTCGATGATGAAAGAGTTCGAAGCGCGATCCAAAACGACAGCGAACTCAGTTCAATTGTTGTGGAACCGTATTACAGGGTTGGGTGTTGCGGTGGGTAATGTACTGCTACCGCCACTGAATTCGTTCTTGGCTTACATAGGGCCGATCATCGACCAGGTTGCTATTTTGGCGCAAGCAAATCCCTGGCTGATTAAGGGCTTACTTGGCGCCGCAGCTGCCTTTGTTGGGCTCCGGGTGGCTGTAGCTGGCGTTACTTGGGGCATCAAGATTATGTCCGGTGTCATGAGTATGTCGCCTGTTGGCATGCTGATACGAGGTATTGCCCTGGCTGCGGGGTTCCTGATCGCCAATTGGGACACGGTCGGCCCTTGGTTCAAAGATCTGTGGGAAAAGGTCAAAGCGCCGGCGCTGGCTGTCTGGACGTGGTTAAAAGACGTTTTCCTGAATTGGACGCCGCTAGGCTTGGTTATTAAGAACTGGGAGCCGATTGTGGCGTGGTTTAAAGATCTTTGGGACAGAGTCTCAAAGTTCATCGATCCGATCATGAAGGGCGTCGATGCGGCTAAAAACGCGGCTTCGTCTGTGGGTGACGCAGCTTCTAATGCCTGGTCAGGCGGTGTGGGGTGGTTTAAGGACACACTAGGTTTTGGCGACGAGGAGCCTGCTGCTGCGATTACCCAGGCACCTGTTTCAGGCGAATCTAAGGCAAGTTTGGATGGCCAGTTGACGGTAAGTTTCATTGGGGCCCCACCTGGTACAAGAGTTGATGAAATGCGTACGAATCAGCCTGGCTTAAGGGTCAAACAAGAAGTAGGCATGCGGTCGCTGGCAGGAGCAGGCTAATGAGTTGGAAAGAAAAGCGCTTACCCGCCTCCTTTCGCGGCGTGCCGTTTGAGGTAGTTCGAGACTCTCAGCCAGCTGGCCAAAGAACGCAGGTTCATGAATACCCACAACGCGATAAGCCCTATGTTGAGGCGCTGGGTAAACGCACGAATGAGATCAAGATTACTGCTTTTGTTGCAGGTAACGATTGCATTGAGCAGCGTGATCGATTGCTTGAAGCGATTGAACAAACCGGCTCTGGGGAGTTGGTCCACCCGTGGTTGGGAAGCCTGACAGTTAGTTGTACCGATTGCAATTACTCGCACGATCGTTCGGCACAAGGCGTTGTTCGATTCGAGCTCACATTTGTGGAGGGCGAGTCGGAGCCGTCGTATCCGGTCGCAGGCGTGGACGCGGCTAACGCTCTTAATAGTTCGGCTGAGGATATCCAGGCATCCGCACTGGAGCGCTTTACCGGCTCGCTGGATTCAATTGATTTGTCGCAGATTAATGCGGAGGCGGTGCTTAATCCCGTGCGTCAGGTGTTAACCGTTGTGGAAGATGTTTATGGCGGGGCGCTGGGTGTGTTGGGTTCAGCGCAGGGCGTAATTGAGTCAGTGATGGCAAGTCCGGCTAACTTTGCTCAATCGGTGTTTGGGGTTATCACTGACGTGAGCTCGACGTTCTCTGGCTTTTATTCGCGTGCTCGCGGTGCGACATCCTTGTTTGGTTTATCAAATCGCACCGAAGGTATGCAGCGCTTGCAGGGCACGCTCATGCCGTCGGGCAATGCTAATCGTGTCTTTGCCTCGGCAATTCGTTCCTTGGTGCAGGATGCGGTGGCGGCTGATGTGGTGCGGGGTGTTGCGACGTTGCCGATTAAACCGGTGTCTGTTGAGCGTGCCGGCGCCGTGGTGCTCAATGCGATGCCGCAACAGAGTGTGTCGGTCGATTCAGGCTCACTTGGCCAAGTCGTTGATGGCTTGGTTGGGGTTGATCGTGTTCAACCCCCTGTGGCTAATGATGTACTAAGTGTTCGAGATGGTGTGTCGGAGTCGCTGTGGTCTTTGGCCGAGCAGTCACCTGCGTCGCATTATGAGGTTTTGGCTCAGGCGCGTGTGGCTGCGACACGTCATTTGGTCGCGGTTGCAAAACAGGGTGCCGCCCTTACTCGTTACGACAATCCTGCACCGGCACCGGCGTTGGTGCTTGCCTACCGACGTTTTGGAGATGCGGCACGGGTCGGTGACATTGTGGCGAGAAATGCCGTTAGTCATCCTGGTTTTGTGCCGGCGCGAACACTGATGGTTCCAAGGGGTTGACGTGGCGGACGAAGATGTAAACCACGTCACCTTGGCGGTTGACGGTATGGAGTACGGCGGCTGGAAGTCGGTAGAGATATCTGCAGGTATCGAGCGTCAAGCTCGCGATTTCACACTGGGTATCAGTTGGCGCTGGCCGGGTAGTGGTGAGTCGCCGACGCGCATTCGTCACGGCTCGCGCTGCGAAATACGTATTGGCGGCGATTTGGTGTTAACCGGATACGTGTATGCAACGCCGGTAACGTATGACGCGCGTCAAGTGACGGTCGGGGTGGCGGGCCGTTCTTTGCCTTCGGATTTGGTTGATTGCAGCGCTGCTCGTGGTCAGTGGCGTGGGCAGTCGGTTGCCAGCATCGTAACTGCGCTGGCTAAGCCCTATGGGTTATCCGTTTTTGATCAAAGCAGCGACAAACTAATTGTTGCCGATCATCAAACCGAACCGGGCGAAACAGTCTTTGCATCAATTGATCGATTGCTCGATATGTCGGCACTGTTATCCACAGACGATGAGATGGGTCGAGTCGTGATTGCTGGCCTAGGCGCAGCCGGTCAGACAGCCGATGCGCTCGAACTGGGCGTCAATGTACTGAGTTGTTCTGCGCCACTTGATTTTTCCGGCGTGTTTTCCGAATACGAGTGCCTTGGCCAGCAAGCAGGTGATGACGAAGTTTTTGGCGCTGATGTGGCTGAGGTGCAAGGTTCAGTCTCCGATAGCCGTGTTACGCGTTACCGAAATTTGACTGTACAGCCGCAGGGGCAGATTACCCCGGCGATGGCTGCGAAACGGGCGACCTGGGAGCGGGAAAGCCGGATGGGCAAGGCGCTGTCTGTTGATTATGAGGTTCAGGGTTGGCGACAAAGTAATGGTCGGCTTTGGCAGCCTAACGCTTTTGTGCGTGTACGCGATTCGATGGTCGGGTTTGATCGCGACATGCTCATTGGGTCGGTGACGTATCTGCTGGATGAGCGTGGGATGCGTACACGGCTCACCGTTGCACCGCCGGGCGCGTATTCGCCGGAACCAAAGCCACCCAAAAAGAGTGATAGCGGCAAGGGCGGCGATTCCTTTGCGTACCTTTTACCTGCTGATTGGGATAAATCGTAATGGGCAAGATGCTTAATTTTCTGGTTCGGGGCACGATTTCCCTGGTTGAAGCAACGCGCAAACTTCAAGTGCTGCAAGTGCGGTTAACCGCCAATGAGGTGAAAGACGGGGTCGAGCATTTCGAGCCTTACGGGTTTTCTTCGCACCCTTTGCCTGGGTCGGAGGTGGCGCTGGGTTTCGTCGGCGGTGATCGGTCCCATTGTTTGGCGTTGGTCGTTACGGACCGTCGGCATCGGCCGCAGGGTTTGGAGGCTGGGGAGGTGTGCTTGTTTACTGACGAAGGCGATGAGATTCGTTTCAAGCGAGGCCGAGTCATTAGCGTGATTGCCGGCAGCAAGGTCGAAGTGACGGCTCCGGAAGCGGTTTTTAACTGCTCGACCAGCGTCACGCTGAACACGCCCAAAGTAATTGCCTCGGGCGACATCGAGGCTGCAGGCCAGATTCGCGACGCTACGGGCACGATGCAGTCGATGCGCGATACCTACAACAATCACAACCATCCGGAAAACGATAGCGGTGGCCCTACCGACTCACCTAATCAGCCAATGATATGAGTATTCGTGAACTACTGGCATCGGCCGATCAGATTGAAAGAGCCGTTGTAATCAGTCTATTTACCTGGCGCAGGGCCGAGGATTCTGACCCCGTTGATGACGATGAGCGTTATGGCTATTGGGGTGATGCGTACCCCGATGTTGCTCGTGATCGGATTGGGTCCCGGTTGTGGTTGCTGCGCCGGCGCTCGTTAACCGCAGAAACTATTCAAAACGCAGAGCGATATGCCCGTGAGGCGTTGGCTTGGATGCTGGAGGATGAGGTTGTGAGTGCTGTGCAGGTGGATCTGGTCCGGCCAAATCCGACCAGGTTGGATTTATACGTGACGCTGACACTAGATGAGGGCCAGCGTGAATTGCGGTTTGACGATGTATTAGGGGTGATCAATGCCGTTTGAAGTTCCAACCTTACCAGCGCTTGTGCAGCGTGCAAATGAAGATTTGGCGCGCGCAGGTATTGATGGTGTGCTGCGACGTTCGGACAGCGCCGTGCTGGCCCGGGTGATGTCTGGTGGCGTGTTCGGTTTGTATGGCCTATTGGCGTGGCAGGCCCGGCAGATTTTGCCCGACACCTGCGATGAAGACATGCTGGCCAGGTGGGCGAATCTGAAAGGTGTTCTGCGTACACCCGCGACGGCTTCTACAGGCGCAATTGATGTCGTCGGCGCCGACGATGTCATGGTGCCCGAAAACATGATCTGGCAAACCCGAGGTGGTCTGCAGGTTGTCGTGACACAAGATACCGTTATTGCCTCTGGTCAGGCTTCAGTCCCCGTTCAGGCATTGTTGGTTGGACAAGCTGGAAACTTATCTGAAAGCGTGCAGGTGACGGCCATTTCCCCGGTCGCTGGTGTGACCGATCGCGCCACGGTGGCCGCTGGTGGTCTTGTTGGTGGAACTGATCAAGAGCCTTTAGAGAATTGGCGGCAACGTGTTGTAAGGGCATTCCGGATACAGCCTCACGGCGGTGACCTGGAGGATTACGTTACTTGGGCATTGGAGGTGCCAGGCGTGACACGGGCCTGGGCACGCAGAGCATGGTTCGGTCCCGGAACGGTTGGTGTCTTTGTGGTGCGCGACAACGATCAAAACATCGTGCCTGATGCGCCCGAGTTGGCGGCCGTGCTGGATCACATTGAATCTAAGCGCCCGGTTACTGCCGAGGTACAGATTCTGGCCCCAACCCTTTTACCCATTGATTACCAGGTGCGATTGGATCCGGACACTGAGGCGGTGCGAGGAAAAGTGGTGCAGGCCTTGCGGGAATTGTTTTTATCTGAGGCCGACCTGGGCGGAAGGCTGTACTGGTCGCACATGACCGCGGCTATCAGCAATGTTCCGGGCGAGTTGGATCACACGCTTTCGCAACCCTCTGTCGATGTGGTGCCGCAGCCGCATGAGCTTCCCGTGTTGGGAGACATTACATGGCTGTGAGGTCTGAAGCCGATTACCTTTCCCAGCTGCGGCAATTGATGCCGCCCGGGCCTGCCTGGGATCCAGAGCTTTACCCGCTGCCTGAAATGGTTGCACAAGCCGCCGCTGCCGAGATGGCACGCGTCGACGCGCGCGCAGCTGATCTGTTATCGGAAATGTTCCCCGGCACCATTCGCGAATTGCTCTCGGATTGGGAGCGTGTGATGGGTCTGCCCGATGAGTGTCTGGGGCCCCTGTCATCAGCTGGTGAGCGCGTCAATGAAGTAGTGCGCCGCTTTGCGGAAGTAGGGCGACAGGACCGCGCCTATTTCGAGGAAATTGCACACCGTTTGGGTTATCCGGATGCGTGGATTGAGGAAATGCGGGCACCACGTTTCGGTGCCGCGCGCTTTGGTCGATCACGATTTGGTAGTTGGGACGCGCAATTTTTGTGGATTTTGCACTTAGGTGCTCGCCTGCCAGGCGGTACGCGATTCGGTATGGCTCGGTTCGGCGATCGCTTTGGCGCCAACCGAAACGATTTTGTGGAGTGCATCGTAAGGCGATACGCCCCGGCGCACACGATAGTATTTTTCGATTACGACTGAGGTAAATATGGATTACCCAAAAAGCGACCCAAGTGTAGGCCTGGTGAATGGCCAGTTTGTTGACGAGGACTCAATTACCGGCCAGCCAGGCTCACTCATTCCAGCTGCTTGGGCCAATGCCTTGATGACGGAGCTGTTGACGGTCGTTGATCACGCTGGATTAGAGCCTGATGAAGAAGACAATACGCAGGTACTGGCGGCTTTGCTTGAAGTTTTTGCAACGCGGTCGGATTCGATACCGAAATTCGCAACCCGGCCTGTTACTAATGTAGGTCCTGTTATCTATGTTGAAGATCAGATGACGCTGATGCACTGGGTATCCACGGCGTTTTTCACTGGGTATCGGTCACCGTTTTCCGGAAAGCTGGAGTTTGGCTGGACGCCAACGCCATTGCCCTGGCAAGTAGAGGCAATCGGTAATACGCTGAACGAGACGGATCACGGTGGCGTAATTGCACGTTTCAGGGAGTCGGGGCTGACCGTTGCCTTGGGTAGTTGGGTGGCCGGAGAGTACAAGATTGCTGATATGGGCGGCGGTGAGTGGAAGGCGCCGGATATGCGGGATATGTTCCTGCGGTTTACAGGTACTGACGCTGACACTGCAAATGCG
>CENV01051549.1_pt1 | contig 75611 bp, 69 predicted proteins | sample 530231 | NCBI WGS metagenome assembly CENV01 (sample SAMEA2619815, study PRJEB7988) | marine metagenome | biome: marine biome (ENVO:00000447); feature: surface water layer (ENVO:00002042); material: "saline water (ENVO:00002010), including plankton (ENVO:xxxxxxxx)" | depth 5 m
TCGGTCAACCGATCGCTAAAATTTTTCTTAACTGATCGGCATTAGGGCAGGTGCAGAGGTAATTCAACGCATACGAGAGAGCTTGGCTAGTTTTGCTCAACGAAAGTTTAATCGGTAACTGTAGTTAGCCAACTGCAAACTCAAACGTTTCATGAAATAAACGCAGGCAGGTGACTCGGGGAGCAACCGGTTTGCCGTCAACAAACCGCCTAGGGTCAACCATGACAAATCCAAAGAATTGCAAAAAGCGATGAATAAAGCGTGATTCAATCAAAACGGCGAACTTGTCTCTGTCCGTCATGTACTCTTCCTCGTAGAGTTCATTGAGCAAATCAGGGAATGCCTGGATTGTTTCGTCAACAAGCCGAACGAGTGACTCATGATGCTGAAGTCGCCAAACCATGAATAGCCAAAACTGCTGCAGCGGAATTTCGTCTTCCCATCCGTCCATGTAGCCCCAGTTATATTTGTAAATGGCGGTTTTTAACATGAGAGGGAAAAACGATTCCAGGCCGGCTTGCTGGTATTGGCGTTTAGCCCAGGCAGAGACGTGGAACTTATTACTTTTTAGCTTAAAAATCCCGGCTATTTCTGCAAGAACACGGCAGTAATGCAGTGCGTTAAACTTGTCTTCATTGGCACCTGCGAATTCACTAATGCTGATGGCCCGCTCGAATGGAGCAAAAGCAAACTCGGGTAACAATGCGCTGGCTTCTTTCACTAGCGCCGCTGGGAGGTTACCCTTGGCGGTCGCCTTAATCTGTCCACCGTTAGCTAATGCGGTCTCCAGCATCAGTTCTAAATAACGCATGACCGGACTGGTACTTAAATCAGAGGGCGTGTTTACCGTGATGCCTTCTAACTCCGAAAAAGGCGCATAGAGCCAATTATTGATTTGCCCAGGAGTCAGGCCGCAGAAGTCTTTTACAGGCGTGTTATTAATTTTATTGGATTGGTGCTCGGCGATAACATTCAGCTCGTCGACTGAAAGATCAGGATTCATTGCTAACATCTGCTCGATGCTATCAACAAATTCAGCATGCTGCTTACCAACAGCATTCATACAACAACGCTTATATTTTTTGCCGCTACCACACGGGCAGGGTTCATTGCGACCGATTTTCGCCATTAATCGACACCTTATTTAAATTTATTCAGCCTATCCATTAAAAATCCGCCCAGCCATCTGATCCAGACGATTTTTTATGACCTCCCAATTCGGCATAACCTGTCCCATAAGCCGATAAAACCGTTCGCTGTGGTTGTGCTCAGCGATATGGCAAAGCTCGTGCAGTATGACGTAGTCAATGCACTCTCGGGGTGCTTTAACCAGCAGAGGGTTTAGGGTAATACGTCCGTTAGGCGAACAGCTGCCCCATTGGGTCTGCATAGTTAGCGTTCTCAGGGGAGGGCGCTTATCAACCCACAATGCTTGTTCTAAAACGGCGTCTAAACGCTTGTGGAAAACGTCTTTTGCTCTGACCTTATACCAGCCTTCTAATGCTGTCTTTACAAGCTCAGTAGTATACTCACGCACGTTGACTTCTAGTTGGCCGCGAAGCAACTTAACACCGGCTGCCTGGTCGGGTTTTATCAGTACTTTGAGTACGTATTGCTTGCCCAGGTAATAATGGCTTTCACCACTGACATACCGTCGCGGGATAATGTGCGTTAGTTGCTTACGGAACTCTCGCAATTGTTGGTAAATCCAGCGTGCCCGTTTTTTGGCAGCACGCAATACCTCATCATCACAGCTGTCTTCAGGTGCGGCGACTTTTACCGAGCAATCCGGCAACACTTTGATTTTGATTTTACGGTCAGGGCTTTTAGCGGCAACGCGATCAAACTCAATCAGCTCATCAGAGTAATAAAAGCTAAGCTTTTCCCTGTATGGCTGATGATCCTCAGTAACCTGATCAGCAAAGCGTATCGCAACGTTCATGGCTTAATGACCCAACTGTCCGACACGAACTACCTGCACAATGGCTTCGACTATTTTCTTAGCCTGTTCGATGCCGCCGCCGACGGCTTTGCATTCCGCAAAAATTTTCGGCAGTAGTTTTTTACGAATATCAGCTTCAATGTTATTCGGGTTAATCGAGTTTTCCGCAACAGACTGGCTAACGATGCTATCGACATCAAACGCAATCTCCACCCATTTATCCTGCGCCTGTTCATCCATGACTGTAAACGCCTCGGGTAGGTGCTTTTTGAACACGCCGTAATAGGCTTGTGCATGATGGTTGCTGGTCAACCGTTCAGGGATATCATCCAGGCGACGCTCTTGTACCTGCTCCTCAAATTCACGGAACAGCATGTACTGTTTCAGCGGATGCTCAAATAGCTTTTCCGCTTCTTCAATGGCTTCACGCAGTAGCTTAGAAAAGGCTTCCTGTGCGTAAGGATCGTCCCCGAGCTCTTGTTCTATCATTTTAGTGACACGAGTTTTAATGATATCGGTTTCGTTACGGGTTTTATCGTCGCTCCAGTCTTCCGGTGTTTGTTTCTGGCCCATTTTATCGACTTCGTATACGCCTTCAGAGTCACGCACTTCGACACCAACGACGTGTTTATTCAGCAGTTTTTTCACCTCGTGAGCGTACTCGTCGTAGCTGATACGCTCGCCAGAATCCTGCTGCACGGTTTGACGAAGACTGGACAGTTGTTTCACTGTCTCTTTGTATTGTCGACGGTCCTTTTCGGTAAAGCTCTTATCTTCAAAGAAGGTAGCCGACTGCAGCGCAACTTTAAGGCAAGTGGCAAACGCGGTCAGTGCTTCGTAAAAGTCTTCGCGGCGTTTTTGGTTTTTATCGACCATTTCGCCGTTTATTTCTTCCATGCGAGGCAAAAGGGCGTGACGCAGGGCTTCGGTGTCTGATTTATTATTAACGCCGTCAAATACCGCCCATAGCACTTTATAAAGCTGGGGCAGGCGTTTGTACTCGGTACTCATTTGCTGGTAAAGACCATCAATATCATCGATGTCGTAACCGCCCTGTGTACGTGAAGCTAAGTCCTGATATTCTTGTATGGTGGTATCGAGCTCGGACAGAATGCCGCGATAATCAATCAGTAGCCCAAACTTCTTGTCGGGGTGCAGGCGGTTCACGCGAGCAATCGCTTGAATGAGGTTGTGACCTTTTAGCGGTTTGTCGATATAAAGCACGGCGTTTTTCGGCTCATCAAAGCCAGTTAGCAGCTTATCAACCACAATCAACAGCTTCAGCTTAGGATCTTTATCAAATCGCTCAACCAGCTCTTTGGTGTAATTCTGCTCATCTGACGAGCCGACGTGCTCTTTCCACCACTTACTGACTTCCGGCATGGTCTTTTCGTCAACCGAGGTATTGCCTTCGCGAGTATCGGGTGAGCTCATGACCACGGCTGATTCAAATAAGCCGACTTCGTCCAGATATTTTTTGTACTTTATAGCTGAGGCTTTGCTGTCACAGCACAACTGACCTTTTAAGCCTTCATCGATATTTTTGTCGAAATGATGAGCAATATCGTAAGCAATAAGCTGAATACGCTCGTCAGTGCCATACACCTGACCCCGGCGGCTGAAATTTTTCTTTAAGTCGCCTTTTTGCTCATCGCTTAAGCCGTCCGTCATACGCTCAAACCAGGCGTCGATAGCCCGTTCGTTCACATCCAGGTCGGGTATACGCTCTTCGTAGAGCAGGGGAGTCACGGTTTTATCTTCGACCGCACGCTGCATGGTGTAGGCGTGCACAATGGGCCCGAATTTGTTGGTGGTTTTATCGTCCTTTAATAGCGGTGTACCGGTAAAGGCAACAAAGGATGCGTTCGGCAGTGCCTGGTTCATGCGAATATTGTTTTCGCCGCCCTGGCTGCGGTGGCCTTCGTCAATCAGCACAATAATGTTGGGGCTGTCGTTATGGCACTCGGGCAGTTTGGTGGCCGAGTTAAACTTCTGAATGAGCGTAAAAATAATACGCTCATTGCCTTTACCGATTTGCTGAGCGAGGCGTTTACCCGAGGTAGCCATTGCCGCTTCTTTGTCTTTCTTGCTGGACAATTCGCCACCGGAAGCAAAGGTTTTCGAGAGCTGGTTTTCCAGATCGACGCGGTCAGTGACGACAATCACCCGGCATTGCTTCAGTTCTTCTTGCAAAATCAGTGCCTTGGATAAAAACACCATGGTGAAGGACTTGCCTGAGCCTGTGGTATGCCAAATAACGCCGCCTTCGCGACCACCTTTACTGTTGCGTTTTTGAATACGTTCAAGCAAACGTTTGATGCCAAACACTTGCTGGTAACGGCCGACAATCTTGCCGATTTTTTTATCGAAAATAGTGAAGTAGCGGATCATGTCGAACAGACGCTCTTTAGACAGCAGACTTATCAGCAACTTATCCTGGCCTGTTACCATCAGCTCTCCACCGGCAATCAGGTTTTGATACCAACTGAGGTCGCGCTTATCACGGTGGTCGAATAGATGTTGCAGGGTAGCGTCGTCCAGCGCCTTATTCTTGAGTGCCAGCATTTCAGCGTCGCTGATATCTTCTTCTTTCCAAGCTGCCCAGAACTTTTCGGGTGTCTCTACGGTGCCATAACGTCCATCAATGCCATTCACCGATAACAACAGTTGCGAATAGGCGAACAGGTGAGGGACTTCGTCAGGGCGTTGATTACGCAGGCTTTGTGAGATACCTTCGTTGATTGTTGGCCCTTTCTGGCTATTGCCGTCAGGGCGTTTCGCTTCAATGACCACCAGCGGCAGACCATTCACAAAACAAACCAGATCAGGGCGGCGACTGTCAAAGCCACCGGCACGCGTTACGGTATATTCTTCGGTGAAGTGAAACTGGTTGTTGTCTGGATTCTGCCAGTCAATGATGGATACGGTTGGCGTGACCTTTTTGCCATCCACAAACTCCGTCACCGGAATACCGTACATTAAATGGTTGTAAATCGCCTCATTGGCGTGGCGAAGTCCCTCATTAAGAGCCGGGCTACATAGATGCGAGATGATGTTATCAATGGAGTTTTCGGACAGCGGATAGGTTTTACCGGCATAATGAAAGGTGCGCTTACTCAGTACATTGCGTAATACTTCTCGCAAAACCACCTGGTCCTGTTTACCACCTCGCTTCGTCAACGCTTCCTGTGGCGACAAAAAAGACCACCCCAAACCGGCTAATAGCGTCATGGCCGGTATTTTAGCGGCGTATTCTTCCTGAAATTTTGGTGCGTTAGCCATTAGCCTGACTCCGTGTCTTACTGTTAAGCTCTCGTTTAAACTTAACTAACTCTTTTACTGAACTAGTGTAGGGATCAAATACCCACTCGTCATCAAAAAGCGTTTCTAGTTGTTCAGTCTTCTCTATAGACGCGATGGCTAGAGAATAAAGCTGGTTTCCGTTTTGTTGCAGTCTCTCGATTTTTGACACCAAACGCTTCGGTATATTCCCCATAATAAAATCAGATATAATTAATAAATCTGCGTCTGTATACGCTTCTTCCGACATCACTTTGATTGCGTGTGATAGGGCTGGTGTTACATCTGTTCCCCCATTAAAAGACATTTTTAGAAATTCAATCAACGATTCCAAACCAACGCCTTTGCCGACATCAAAGTAATGGATCTCGTTGGAGAAATTGATGAGATAACAGCTTCGCCTTTGTTTTTCGGCAGTACTAGCAATAAATAATGTGACTGCTTTTGCAACAGCCTCAGGTTCACCTGCCATAGAGCCACTTGTATCGACACAGATGATAAAAGGGCCATTTTCTTTTTCTTCGTTGGCGAACTGTTCTTCGATAATTTCGTGTTCTTCGGAAATAAAGTCGACCCCTTGCGTATCAAAACACATGAGCCTTGATTCAATAAGTTTAAGATCAAAAAGTAAGGATGTGTCCGGGTCTGAAAGCAAAGCGAGCTCACTCGGTATGGTATTCTCGATGTCGTTGCCGAGTTTGATACCAATTATCTCTTCTTTTGAGTTTGAATTGGGAGTGGGGATTTCAACATTGTGATTTACTTTCACAGATTCTAAACGCTCACGAGCCTCAGCATGGCGTATTCTTCCAAGTAGTTCGCAGAGCCTTTTTACTCCCTCATCGTTTTCCAGATAGGAGGCCCAACGTTTGATAAGCTCTATATCTTTTGGAGCAAGCTCGCCGGTTCCAAGACTGAAGTAAATATTAGGATCCAAACCAAGTGTTTGTATGCGTTGAGTGACTATCTCGACGTTATTAATGAGCTCAAACAAGTCTTGAGTGAATTTGGCCCTTTTCATAGCCAGTTGTTCGAATTGCCATTGCAGCCGTGCCTCGTCAATCAGCTTTTGCCATTCAAGATTTAAAAGCTTGGAGACCGTAAACAGTTCATCTGTCTCGTTATCATTAGCAGATGCAAATCGCGTAGCTTGCTGTTCCCAGTATGACTGGCTTATTGAATTACCTAAAGTAGTCGCTGTGCTCATGAAAAGCTTTATCGCTTCTGAGAGCTTAACTGGATTGACATCACCATTTTTAATGTCTTCGGCCCATTTTTTTGCAAGAAATTCCTCTTGCTTAAATGGGTCAGTGGTTTCTAGCTCATGATTAACATGGGTTCGCCAGATAAGTCCGCGCTCTTCAACCTGCTTCAATAAAAATGTACTGCTCGGCAAGTTTGGATTTATTTGAGAAGTCGCCGCTTCAGCTACCTGCTTTACAGAGAGTATGATCGGATCTAACTGCATAACGCTTCAATTTTATTACAATCTTCGCGTTGCAGCTTCAAATGCTTTAGCTGGTCTGCTACTGCTAAATGGATAAACTCAACGTTCTCGGACATTATAAAAATAGAGTTCAACTCGCTTTGTAAACTTTCTTCACGACGTTTTATATCGTTTATACAACTTTCAAGCTGATCTTTCATATCAGAAATTAATGAACGCCAGTGCTCAACTTGTCGGTCACTTACATCGTCACGTCTACTGCCTTTTTTAATTTGTACATCGGGCGTGGCTATGTAAGTCTCAAAGTTACTATTTTGAGAGAAAAACTCAAAGCTTCCCTCACCAGTCGAGTTGCAACGAAAAGGACGAAGAACATTACCGTAACGGTCAGTTGGTTCGAGAACTGAGTTGGTCTTATACATTTTACTGGGAATAAGAACGGTACGTGAATGAGGCTCTTTTTTTCCATGGTTATAATGCTCAGGATCAGGAACTTGCAAGACTAGATGGGGTTCATTGTTTACGATTAACTCTTTAAACACATTCTCTTGATAGAACAGCTTTTGCTGGATCTCTTTCTCGACGCGTTCTTTATTTTGAATTAACGTTGTAATATTTTTTTCATGAGTTAAACCGGTGTTCTTTATTGACTTATGAACGATACTCATAACATCCAAGCGGTGTTTCTGCTCTGTCCACAAACAGTGTGATAGAAGTAAGTTGTCACTTGGGTTTGTCATGGTTCTACCGTTAAAGAAGGCCGATGCTTTCAGCAAAAGAGCTGCTTTTTGCCAGCGTCTGTCGGAAACGTAAACGCCAAGTTCATCAAATTTACTAGCTAGCTTTTCTCGAATTAAATGGACGGTTGTTAAGGTTTCTCGTGACAGCTTCACGTTATGAATTTCTTCTCGCCAACCTTCCCATTCAGCGGTAGTCACTTTAATACTGTCATCAACATTTACTTCAGCCCTAGACGGTTTGGAGCTGATAAGCTTTTCGAAGTGCTCTAGCTTGCTAATTGGTGGCACATGCAGTCGGATTATGAATCGGTCATAAAGTGCTTCCAGGCCCTGGTTTTCAGGAGGCGTCTCATTGGATGCCGCAATGAGGGCTTTTAAAGGAACACTTTCTGACGTGTTGCCATTGTGAAAGGTTCGTTCATTAATGACGGTAAGCAGTGCGTTTAGAATTGCTGGGCTAGACTTCCAAATTTCATCAAGAAAGGCAAATTCTGCCGTTGGCAGGTACCGGTTCGTTTTACGTATGTATTTGTCGTTCTTTAACTCTTTGATTGATACCGGGCCAAAAACCTCTTCTGGCGTGCTGAAACGGTTCATCAAGTACTCAAAATAGGAGTGCTCACCAAACGCACTGGCAATTCTACGAGATATTAAGCTCTTAGCTGTTCCCGGAGGTCCATGGAGGAATGTGTTTTGGTCGGATAGCGCACCGAGCAGAGCGAGTGCAATGATTTCCTCTCGCTCATACATCCCCTCGCTAATATCACTAATTAATTCTGAGATTCTTTCCTTGATGTCCATATAAGTCCTTTTATTTTACTGATTTACTATTTCGTACTTTCCTACCCAGTCGTTGCATGTAGGATTTGTTTAATCTAGCACGTTAGCAACGCCATCGCGTCCTACATAATCATCCAGAGTTTGACCATGTTTGGTTTTCCATTCCTTCCAGCCATTTGTAGCACCAAGCACTAGAAGGCATGAGGCCCCACTGGGGGTTTTAAAAAGGTAATCTTTTTGGAAAACGACGCTATCACCATTCTTAGCTAAAACGCCTTTTTCTAATAGCGAATCACGCTGGGCAATTAACCGAGGCTGTGTTGTTTTTCGTTTAGGGACATAAGGCGCTGACGAGCCCTTCAAAATGACCATCCCCTCATTGGTGTAATAGGCTTTGGCATCAACACCACCGCGCTGACAGTAAAAGACTTCTTCTGTGGCGGCTTCTTCGGCATCAACCAAGGCTTCAAAAATAGGGTAGCCCAGTGTGGCTAAAAGCAAAGAGCCGACTCGATGTATTTCATCGCAGTCCGCTTTCAACGGAATAGGGGTATGGGGTTTCTGTCCTCGGTTACCATTGACCAATTCATAGCGTCCACATTGGCGTGCTTTTTCAATACTTAACGACTCAAGGTACAGCACGTGAGTTTGCGTTAGGTTATTGGTGAGTGAGATTAAAACTAATGCTCGCTCCCAATCCTTCGAGTCATCTTTTAAGTGCTGACCCAAACGATGCCCGACGTCACCGGACTGACCAATATAGACTTCGTCCTGGTTCTCTCTGCCTACGAGGAAATAAAGCCCCACCTGATGCGCTTCCGGCATTTTGAGAAACTCACCAATTTGGTTGCGAGGCACCTCAACTAAACGAACAATTGAGGTGGTGACCTCAGCCACGCGAATGCCGGACGGGTCGCCGTTGGGAAGGAAGATTTGGATGGTTCTTGGTTGCTTATCCGTCATGCTGCATCCTCGTCAATTTTCACGCGCCGTTTGCCGGTGAGGAGTTGTTGCATTAGAGCTTTTTTCTCAGATTTTAGACGGGTAATCTGTTTGCTTACTTGCCCTATGATAGTGTCAGCATTTGACAGAACTGATGCTATCTTGATTTGCTCATTGATGGGGGGAATCTCGAACTCAAGATTAGTTAACTGTTTCTTTGATAAATTATATCGCGTGGCGCCCTGACCGAGCTTTGAAATTTTTCTCCTTGAACTTTCGCTACGGAGTAAATGCTCTGCGAATTGGGGAGTTAGTACTTCAAAATCGTTTAAGCGAAAGCCAAAGCAGAAAGAGTTAAGGTAGAGAGTCTCAGCTTCATCAAGAAGAACAGAAGACATCCCAACCTCATCAATAATTTCAGATGACGTTGTAAAGAAGATGTCGCCAAACTTTACGGCTGACTGTCTTTCCCCTTCATTCACTTGAACATAGTCAAGCTCTTCCAAATCTATCCGAGAGTTTTTGAAGATGTTTTTGTAAGGGATATATGGTGTACCTTTTCCGAAGTCGCTTTTTGATTTTCCGCTTAAGCCAGAGAAGGTCTCACCGATGTTATTTAGTTTGTACTTTTTCCATTTCCCACTAAACCGCACACCATTTTCATCCAGCAGACGTTTTTTGCCGGTGAGTAGTTGTTGCATAAGGGCTTTTTTCTGCTGCTGGCTATTGGCGAGCAGTCGCTCTGTGGTGGTGATGGCCTTATCCCAGGTTGATAGGATTTGGGCTATTTTTTTTTGTTCTGTTAGTGAGGGTAATAAAATTTTAATTGCGTTTAAGTCATTGCGGTTTATCTTTGGCATCCCTGTACGCATAGACATTGCGACGGCAACCTTATAAAAGGATGGCCCAAGCATGTAGTGCAAAAGATAGTCTGAATTGAGCTGTTCCGGGAGTCCCCATATCGGATACATATCAGCGCTGCAAACACCTTTGAAACTTGGTTTACAAACCTTATTCAAGTTCGGACGTATTTTTGAGTAAACTATAGCGTTTTCGTCAAATTCGTATTTACCCGAAATTAGACCTAACTCTTTACAGTTTTTCACTTTAATTAACTGACCAGAATTGGGTACAACGTTTTCAGGGCCGATATGTGGCATCGATAAGTATGGCTCTTCGTTCGGGTCAACTTGGCCATTAGCTATCCTAGTCACGCAACCAAACGTCTTTTTCTTCCACCCCTCAGGCACCATAACCCAACTCCTCCAGATACTTTTCCATCTGGCTTTCTAGCTCATCCAGCTCAGCTTTTAATTTCTGGCGCTCGGCTCGCACCGCCATCATATCGATTTCTTCCTCTTCTTCAAAGGTATCGACGTAGCGGGGGATGTTCAGGTTGTAGTCGTTTTCCTGAATTTCTTCGAGTGTTGCCAGGTACGAGTATTTGTCGACGGTTTCGCGACTGCGGTAGGTGTCGACGATTTTCTGAATGTTGTCGTCGCTTAGCTGGTTTTGGTTTTTACCTGACTGAAATTCACGCGAGGCGTCGATGAATAAAACGCTCTCGTCTGATTTAGACTTTTTGAATACCAAAATAGCGGCTGGAATGCCGGTGCCGTAAAAAAGCTTCTCGGGCAGACCGATAACAGCATCTAACAGGTTTTCGTCAATCAGTTGCTGACGAATTTTGCCTTCTTTGGAGCCTCGGAATAATACGCCGTGTGGTACAACAACGCCCATGCGTCCGCTGCCGGGCTTCAGCGTTTCTATCATGTGCAGAATGAACGCGTAGTCGCCTTTGGTTTTTGGTGGTACGCCACGACGGAAACGACTGAATTTGTCGTTCTCCGCGTCGTCATGCCCCCACTTGTCCAAACTGAAGGGTGGGTTAGCGGTCACGATATCAAACAACATGAGGTCGCCGTTTTTATCTAACAGCTTCGGGTTGCGAATGGTATCGCCCCATTCAATTTTGTGGTTGTCTTCGCCATGCAAGAACATGTTCATTTTGGCTAATGACCAGGTGGAACCAATGGCTTCCTGACCAAATAGGGCGTACTCTTTGCTGTCATGATTTGCGATAACCTTACGGCCACACTTCATCAATAAAGAGCCGGAGCCACAGGCTGGGTCACAAATGCTGTCGCCCGGTTGCGGGTCGAGTAGTTCGGCTATTAAGTCGGATATTTCAGGTGGGGTATAAAACTCACCGGCTTTTTGACCACCGCTGGCGGCAAAGTGTTTAATCAAGTATTCGTAGGCGTTACCGATGACATCCAGTGAACCCACGCGACTGGGTTTTAAGTTTAGCTCTGGCTTGGCAAAGTCTTCCAGCAAGTGGCGCAGAATGTCGTTTTTCTGCTTTTCTTCGCCCAGCTTATCGGTGTTAAAGCTGATGTCCTGGAACACACTTTTGCCGGCATCTTTTAGTTTGGTGCCGTTGGCTTCTTCAATGGCATGCAGGGCTTGGTCAATGCGCTCACCATTACCCGGCTCGTAGCGACGGTCGTAAAGCGCATAAAAACTGGCATCGCGCGGTAACACAAAGCGCTCGTTCTTCATCATCTCTTCAATGAGCTCAGGCTCATCACCATACTGCGCTGCGTATTGGTCGTAATGGTCCTGCCATACATCCGAGATGTATTTGAGGAAGAGGGTGGTCAGAATGAAATCTTTATAGGTGTCGGCACTGACTGTGCCGCGAAAGGTGTCACAAGCGTTCCAAAGTGCTTTGTTAATGCTGTCCTGGCTAATCGTTGTCATTGTTTTTAACGTCCCCGTACAACCTGATTATAAGCGTTTCAAATATCCATAAGTGGCATCATTATGCCACGGATGACATTGATGTCACGGGTTCCAATTTAAGAGTTGGTTGCGTCACTTTATGTCGCAAAAGATAGAAAGTGAGTGAAAGGCTCCAGGCTATGTATATTTACTTTTAACTTATTTGATAAATCGTTTGATTTATAAACATTTTTTTGGTTTTAATTGCAAAGGGGCTAGTGACGTTAAAGCAAGCTCTGAAGCAATTAATGTGAAGTGGTAACATTGGGGGTAGCATGTATAAACAAGCATCACGTCGATATTTCGCACATGAGCTCAGATTCTCGGAGCCAGCCAAAATCGCCAATAAGATTATTGGTAGCCTTGATTTCAAAGAGCCGACATGTCTGGGGCATATGAGTGAGGAGGCGGTTTATCATTTTATACAAAGTCAACCGATACTAATTGAACAGCGCGTCGAATCACAAGTTCAGTCGAATAAGACACATGTTCCGAGTACACGCGGGGCTTCCAACCCGGTGAAAAGGGTTAAAACAGCTATTTTTATAAGTGGTTGGAGCTCATTGAAATTGGCCGCTAAGTTGAATATGTCCTTTACGCCACTAATTGTGGCAGATGCATCAGAGAAGACTAAGGAGTTTTTAGCGTGGAGTGACCTGCTGCGGTGTTTTCCTTTGATAGATTCAAAAAGCTATGGCCGATTGTTCCTTCTGATGCAAAAACATTGTCCAGATGATATAGCCATTGCACTCCTTGGTGGGAAGGTAACCCAGGAGAGTATCGTTAATTTCATCCCCTGCTATCGGAGCACGATAGGGTATCAACTAAAAAAGGGCAAAGAAAAAGCGAGCGTGGCAAAACCAAAGCCGCAGTTAGCCGATATGGATTTTGAGGATAGCTAATATTGGCGTTTAAAGACTTAAACTCTGTTAGTCAGCATATTTCGACCAAAGACAGTCACGCAATCCTTCGTCAACCTCAGGTTTCACGAGTTTTACGAAAGTTAGGCTTTTTTAGTCTTGGTGAGCCTGGTAGCTCAGAGCGAGACAGGGCGGCAAACATTTTAATAGGTTATATAGCCAGCCTGCATGAACGCTTTTCTCACACCATAAGCTTCAATAAGCCCATACATAAAAAGGCTCATGACCGATTTGATCGCTTTCTTTCTAGACATCATCGACACTTCAAAAGAACAGTCACAGAGAGTGATGTTGAGGCGTTAAATCCACTTTTTTCAAAAAAGCTCGATGCAGCCCCCTTAGGCGCTTTACTTCAGATCACGAACCAAAAATTGAACACGAGTCAGGAAGACTGGGAGAAGCTTAAATACTGGGCTTCATACACCTGTATTTGTTTTCTCATGTGTCACTTCCGTTATGTTGATGTCAATAATAGACCGGTATTGATGCCGTCTATTTCAGCAGGGCTTCGCCGCTTGAGGTTGTCTCAGGTAAGCCCTCGCTATCAGATGGTACTTCATGAACTGTCTATACCAACTGACTTTAAAGACTTTTGTGAGCAGTGGGAACAATTATATGAAGCGGTAAATACCAAACATGATGACAAAAGTGAGCAATTGTCCAACTCAATCGCCGGGCAAAACTTTAATACGTTAAAACTGTTTTTTGAGAGTTTCTGGCACGTAGAGCCCAGTAAACGAGTCAATTACATTACCGGTCGTTCAAAAATCACACGAAGTTCAACGCTCGATAAGCCAACCCGTGGGAGTGTGGAGCGGGTCAGGCCGACAATTCGGTATCGAAATATCGACAAGGAGCAAGGTGAAGAGGTCGCTGCTGAAGCTCGTGAAGATTATCAGTTATTTGAAACGGACACGAAACAGACATCCGAGTTTAAATCACAAGTTTACCTTCAACATGTAAAAGCACAGGCGATTGCTGCGTCGTCACTGAGAAATGAACTAGGACACCCTTGTAGTTTAAATACAATCAATCACCGTCAATTACTCCTGGTGTTGAATCAGCTTGATATTTCAGAGTGCAGTAAGTCTCGTATATTAGATGCATGGTTGTTATTGATATTGATTACGGGTCAGACACATAAAACCTTATTTCCTGCATTACTGCATAAAGAGGTCATTAAAAATGATTTGACGATACCGATGACCGGACGGTCGATTACATTTATCAACAACCGGAGGTTGACCAGCCACATCTCGGCTCATCAATCGGGATTACTGGATGAGCAAAAAAATATTTTGAGGATTGAGCTGCCATCATCGATAACGGAGATTTTTAGACATAGGGGGTCAGATACAAACTTTATCAGCGAAAAACAACTAAATAACCGACTAAGAACACTATGCGTTGAATTAGAGTTGCCGACCATAACGTCAAACCAGCTGGCCGCCTGGCCATTTCTTTATCTTTCTCGAAGAGCTAAAAATCGTACGGCGGCTGCCGCAACTTTTGGAATGCAACCGTCTGAGTGGACACCGCTTTACTACACAAACTTTGATGTTTCTAGCCTAAGGCAGCAACATAGCAGGTTTTTTGAGTTGCTTTTTAATTCAGCGGATCAACGTGATTTAGCGAAAGACTTTTCTCGTTTAGCGAGCCAAGCAAAAAACACAACGGGTCTCTACGGCTCAACGTTACGTATTCGGCAAAACCGATTTATTCAAATACTCAGCAAATTTCGAGATTATATTAACAATTTAAAATTGGCCTACAAGAGCGGTCAGCATGAATGCTTTAGAGAACTGCATAATGCCTATACTGTCTATGTCCTCACTTCATTTCAGCTTCAAACTGCTGCTCGTCCCGTATCCGGTATTATTGAGAGCATTGGACAATTAGACTTTTCAAACAAAAGAATATTTTTGCAGGACAAAGAGGTGAGGGACGGGGTGTCTCGAATAGTCCCCATGACAGCGCATCTTGAATGCCAACTGCGAGATTATATTGAATACCTTGCAGCTACTCAGGGTGAGCTTGCAGCGAGGGGTAATAGGTTATCAAAGCAGTTTTTGTCGCAGTTAAAGGGGAAAGAAAGTCTCTTTAAAATTTTTGAACAGCAATCCTCCGATGACTGGCGATATGTCGTCCTGACGAACAGCGCAGTTGCGGAGTATCTGAAAGAGTTACTTCCTCTGCCCTTGAATTTTGCCCGTCACATGGTGCGAAACTTTTTAAACGGCCAGAAGGTTAAAACCGAAATTATTGATGATTTCATGGGTCACGACATGGAGGGGCAAATGCTGTTTGGTAAGTATTCTGCACATGTCAAATCCAACACTAAGCCGCTTATATCGGCCCTTGAAGCCTTCGCAAATCAGATATCTCTAGAGAGATTAACAGCTCCTATCTCCCTGCCTGACACCAAAATTTTGCTGGATGAAACATCAGGGATGCCTGCCGTTGTTGCGCACGAGGTTGTTGAAAGGCGAGAGACGCCAACTGAACGAGAAAAGCGTTTAAAGAAGAGGCATGAGAGAGACGAGCGAGTAAAAAGCTATGTGCGGAGTTATATTGGAAGAGAGTTACCCCGATTGAAAAAATGCGATGGTGACGATAACACACTGAATGAAATGATCCAGGATGCACATGAACATATTGAGGCAAAATATACTGGCGTAAAATATTATGCCGCTAAAGAAGAGCTTGTCTCCTACATAGACAAATTAAATAACGCGTTTGGTAGAGCGTTAGATATCGGGAAGTTACCCACAAAAATAGCAAGAGAAAAGCCTATACGCTCGATGTTGTCCGTTAATTTGGCCGATAGGGCAGCAAGATTATCTGAATTGCTTATAAATGAGTTGCCTCAAACAGATAATCTTACAGATGCTGAGCTTCGTTGCATATTAGTGTTGATATCAGGATTATATGGGGGACTCAATGCTCCGACTTGGCTTGAGGTTTTGTTAAACACCGACTTTCGTGAGCGAAGCAATGTTTTATCATTAGAGCTTCCCGATAGAGCGAAATTGTATTGGATTTCATTAACAATAGGACAGAGCCATAAAGTTAATGAAGTGGATCCTGATGGTAATTCACGTCTGACACGCCAAGTATTTTTAACAGCCCCCCAATTGTCGTTAGTAACTGCCTTACAAAGTCGACGCTCAGAAGCAAGTGAGTTAAAGCTCAGCGATATTCCCAAATTATTAGCGGAAAACTCGTCACTTTCGGCGTTAACAAAGGTGTTGTTCTACGAATCGCAACAACAAATACCCATTGTTAAGATGCTAAAGTATGGGGTAGATTTTACAGCCCAGCACACACAAGGGCTTTCGGTCGCTTTAAGCCACACGGCAATGGGAGAAATAGATACCTTTTGTCTATCTGAGAGACAATTTATTTATGCACTTCAGCCTCACCTTAACACTGTAGAGCAGCCGCCATCCATCGACGGATTACAGGTTGTTTGGGACAGCACTGGAGACAGTCAAACGAAAGGGAATAGCCAACGTAGTAAGTTAAAAAAATTACTCGACGTGAAATCAAGAAATGTTAATCGGGAAATAACAAAAATTGTAAAACAGACAGGGAAACGAGGGTCAGAGTCTAACGTTAAGAAGGCCTTGGCCGCACTAAAAGCTGAATTCGAACAGGTTGAAGCAGTTAATTTTTTGATTTCCTGGTTAATAAATCACATGGAATTTCAAAATAATAAGATATCAACGGTGAGCCGTTACCACAGTGCAATAACTTTGAATTGGCTGGTTGCTACATGTACTCGTAAAAACCTCTCCTCATTGTCAGGTGATGAATTTTATGAACTATATAACGAAGCCATCGAGCTGACCCAGCCTCGAACAGAAGAAGACGTTGAGATAATGGCGGGGGAGAGAGAGCCCACGCCTAAACCGGATCTGACAAGTTTTAAGACAAAAGAAGAAAAGGCAAAAGAGAAAGAGCGCAATAAAGAACGACATAAAGAGCAAGTTGAGAGAAATAAGAAACAGGTATCTAGCCAGAATTACACCCGGCAATGCTTTCAACGGTTTCATAATTTCCTGGTTCAACACTTCAATCTACCTCGAATGCCGAGAGATTTGGTTACAATGAAAAATAATCGAGTTGAGCACATTCGGGTAGGGTTTATCCCACATGAGTTGTACGAAGCTGTGTTAGCCAAACTTCCTGAAACAAAGGGCTGCGATGACAATGTGAGTCTCATGTTGCAGTGCATTACTATATTAGCTTATCGAACAGGACTGCGTATTAGCGAGATCCTGTCTCTACGGCTTAAGGATGTGACGACACATCCTGATGTTTGGGTTCACATCAAAATAAATGAATACGCAGAGGTTAAACGTGGCTCATCGGCACGCAAGGTCCCGCTTTTTTTGCTGTTGGAGCCAAACGAAATTAAGAGCTTTAAAAACTGGTTGGTAAGACGTAAAAGAAATTCCAGGACAAACTCAGAATTACTGTTTTGTTATCACGACACTCCCAGAGTAATGATTGATAGCTGGGTTGTCGAGCAGTCCGTAGTTGCCTGGTTAAGAGCCTTGAGTGGTATGAAAAGCTTTGTTTTTCATGATTTTCGTCACACAGCTTTAAGCTGTTTTCAATTTTTGGTTGAGGACGAAGATAGGCTCTATTTTGATTTCGGTGGCCGGGGAGAGTTTGACGTTGAGCAGTTAAAGGACTCAATTTTTGGCGGACATAACATCAGAGTTGATCGTTACTATGCATTGGCTACGTTTGCTGGCCACGCCAATCCAAGTCAGACGTTTAAAACCTACATGCACTTTTCCTATCTGCTAACGCACTTGAAACTTCGCCGCTCTAATGTAGTGCTGACAAAAAGTTTTGTTCGTAACTTATCCGGTTTAAGTGACAAGATGATTGCAAATATAATCCGCGGTAAAAAGAAAATAAAAAGGCCAAGTAATGAAGGTGAAATACCTAATTTACTGCCACCTCATGAGGGATGGCTTGTCGCGGTCGCGGAATCAGAGAGACGCTATATAAGAACGGTTAAACAGCAATCGCCAATTACCATTGAATCTGCTACTGACCTAATGACAATAAAACCTGGGCCTTCTGAGGTGCATGATATCTTAATGTGTGTCACAAAAGGGATGAGTAATGAGAAGATAAGCCGTGATTATGAAGTACCCGTTAAAGTTGTTGAGTGCTATCGGACGGAAGCCAGGCATTTGGCGAGAAAGCAAACTGCTAGAGACAATCGTCGACTGATTAAGAAACAAAGTAAAGCGAAATCAACGTATCTTCCAAGTAAGCCACTCACGCCCAAAGAACGAAAACTTGCGCGATTGTACATAAACGGTATTTTAAAGCTGGCAGCAGAAAATGGTGCCAGTGACGTTCTTGAACTTATCGAGTACTTCACCAACAACGTCTACATTGATGAGCCCGGAATTCGGTTTGATTGTGTTGATAAGCTTAACTGGTTTGTAGATCTGTTGAGTCCGGTAATCTCGCTTCGGAATTGGTATATATTTGTAACAACGTCTAAAGCACATATGTCAGATATCGACGCCTTTATCAATCGGCTGAAAATTACAACTAAAAAGCCAGAGGTGAAAATCAAGAAAGTTGGCAAGCCTGATTTCTACCTTCGGTTGAAACACCCAAATCAAGACGATCTGCGGCGAAGAGGGAGTCTGTACCAGGCAACGTCTATGCTCAAGTACTTATTGTTTATGGCCTTGATAATGCTTTCAGCTGAATCTGAATTTTAAGGCTCGAGAGACACACTGAGTATAAGTATAATCTAGATATTAGAAATTAAAACTGGCTATCTACTTTGGCCCTGAGTTAAGGGCCACTTGTTGAATAATTTATCCGCTTTGTGCCAGGAGCAGACGTTGATGACCGCATAAGTGACACTGAAACTACGCGGCGGTTGGTTTAAGCTTAGGTGCAGCACCAAACTAAATCAGGCGTAGTTTTGGTGTCCCAGTGAGTATCCGAGCGACTTAATGCGTTTGTTATGTATTCGGTACCTATTTATCTATTATTGACACCAACCGGTCGTGCTCCCTAAGAGGAGAAGTATTGTGCTCTCGTTCTGTAAGAATGGTTAGATCAAAATTAATCGACAACTTTATACCCAACTCTAGGAACTCTTTGGATAAGGCTGCATGGACTCTTCCTAAATTTGGCGCGTCATTCTTCACTACGAGCAGCAAGTCACAATCATTAGCATGAGTATTTCTAAAATATGAGCCAAAACCATACACACTAAGCAGATTGCTGTTGTTTGTATGGATAGATTGGATTTCCTTCATCATCTCTTTGGTGGTACAACCAAAACTCATTTTTCCACAAAGCTCCTGTAAGCTCGCTTGAGTTGAAAAGGCCAATGTTTTTGGATAGGCAAAGCTGTTTTGCTTCTCTAGTATATCCGTTCCAATTACCACCTACAGATATAAAATTAACCTCTGGAAACTCTTGAAGAACTCGGTGTACTAAAGACTCCCCTAAAGTGTACTCGTCAAGACATATCAATGTAATGGAGCTACCGTCTTTCCTATCGAACTCCATAATTATATCGTCACGACGTGAATAATGAATAACATTACCATGAGATTGGATAGCCGATTCTAGCCAAGCGATTCGACTGAATGAGACACCCCAAGAGTTTGAACCGTTAGACATTATGAGAACACCTCTGAAAATTCACTAGGAAATAGCACATATGAGTCTAGTCGTTGATATACATGCTTTTCATACGACTCCACGTGTACTCGGAATTTTTCGATAGCATTAATAGTAGGCATATCTTCGATGAGCTCTTCGTTTGCATCGATAAGGTTTAATATTTTTCTGTTGTTAGGCAATATCGTGTCGATTCTCCTTAACTCCCATACAAGATAAGCATTAGAACTTGGATCTGATTGAGCAACTTCGCTCTTTGGCCCAAAGGCATCAAACGTAGTCTTATTCTTAGCAAGCAGTTTTGCAACAACGATGCGTAACTTATCAAAGTCATCAAATTTTGTTGCCTTTCCCGCATTACTTATTTCTGCTTCATGACTTCTCTTCCACTCACGGAGCATATCAACTGTATAAGTACCCTCTGGTGCCTTATCTATATGAGTGTGGTGAGTTGGGCACAGCAAAATCAAATTATCGTAACTATCAGCACCACCTTCCGGAGTACCTCTAGCAGCAGTAGGCTTACTGCCAATAACATGAGCCATTTCCCCCACTACGTAATTTCCTGACCCTATCAAAGTGGTTAAATCTTCGTCACAACCAGGTTTCGAACAACGGCCTCCAGCTCTACCCCAAAGAATTTTGGTATCCACTGTCCCTATTGCCATTTGAATTGCTCTCCAAATCGTAATGAAAAAAAACTAACATCTATATATTGTGCGTGCGCACTTTGTAACTCATCCAATGAATAGCTGCTGACCCTTAAGTTATTGAGCTAACCAGGCTTCCGACTTTGGAAGCCTCTGAATAAGCGAAAGCAATTTAAGCACCCTCAGTTATTTATACCCTAACGGGTGGACAATATACAGTTTCGACTTTTCATTAAATGATTGAAAGTAATGAGCTTAAATGAACAATACAATACCAAAACTCGAAATCTTGGGAAGATAAACGTGCCGAACCTGATTGTGCTTACCATCGCTACCTAAGAACAGGAGCCAGTCATTTGGTGGAATTAGCAAAAAAACGAAGGTCCGTTCGTCGCTCACAGCAGCCTGTCAGGTTAGTGCCAAAACCGGACGTCTAAAGTGTCTTTTATGATAATCTGAAGAGATTAAATAGCATATGAGCGTCTGGCATTATTTGGGTGCCTCAGTTTGTCAAAGGAATTGTGAGTGAAACTATTATCTAGGCTTATCTTTCTGTGTTTAGTTTTGGCGCTTCCGGCATGCTCTGACAGCTCGCAGCAAGCTGATCCTGATTTTCAACCCCATGGTAGTACAACCAGTTTGATCTCAGATGCGAGCCCGGAGGTCATTGTTGATGAAGCACACAATAATTTTCTTACCATCTCAGGTCGGTATAAACCTTTCGAGCAAGTTTTGTCGAACAATGGTTATAAAGTCAGGCCGAACATTGAAAGTTTCACATCAGAACGTTTGAATAAGGCCGATATTCTAGTAATTGCCAATGCACTAGATCGTAATAGAAGTGACTGGCAACCACCGTTTGGCAGTGCATTAGATGGTGATGAGGTTGATAACATCAAAAAGTGGGTTAGTGATGGAGGTTCACTTTTGTTAATCGCTGACCACACACCGTTTCCAAAAGTTGTCGAAAATCTCGCACTCGCCTTCGGTTTCGAATTTAGTAATGGACATGTTGGGTCTTATGTATTTCGGAGTGCAGATAACACTCTCGCTGAGCACCCTATTACAACCGGTACGAGCAATAGTTCGTCACGAGAGCCACTTATGCCTGTTTCTACGAAAGCGTTGAATGAGAAGAACCCACCTTTCGGTCAAGTAACGCAAGTAAAGACCTTTGGCGGATCTGCATTCAAAGCTCCTGATGAAGCAACGTCATTGTTAACAATTGGGCACGGTGCTGTGTCTATAGAGCCGCTCATACCATTTCAGGTTACTTCTTCTACACCTCGAATATCAATGAACGGCTGGAGCCAGGGAGCCGTTCTCAAGTTTGGAAAAGGGCGTGTAGCCGTATTCTCTGAAGGTATGATGTTTTCGTCACAAGTGGATCTTAAAACAGGTAAAAAATATGGTTTAAGAGCCGTTGGAGCCGAGCAAAACGAGCAATTTATGCTCAATATTTTCTTTTGGCTTTCGAGTGCTAATTAATCGCGAAGCGAGCTAGCGTTTTACTGCCTTAATCGATAAAAAAAGATATTAGATTGAACTTCCGCTACTCGCTCATAGCTGACCAATTCCCTTGTTAATCCTCACCACCGATAGAAAAAGGAGGGCTTAGAGCCCTCCGGATAAAGGTTGTTTACCAAACTCTTTTGCTATCTGCAGCATTTATTAACTTACTAATTAAATATGCAAGTAGAAAAAATGCGGGCGTAGCAAATATATCTGCATGCAGAACCCAACTTAGCAACCCTAAGGCTATCGCTAGGTATTCAACTAGAACCAACTTACTTCTTCTGTTCACACCAAACAGACTAAACTTGAACCAAGTCGGCTGCTCTTTCCAATATTCGGAATCTTTATCAATCACGGTTATTTCCTCTGTTAGCTTCGAAATATCAATTTCGAACACAGAAGCCAGTGACTTTAGAGACTCGATACTCGCCTTGTTGCCACTCTCGATACGTTGAATTGTTCTCACACTCAAACCAGACATGGTGGCTAATTGCTCTTGAGACCAATTCTTCCGCTGACGCAACTTCTTAATCATCTTGTTTCTCCTGACCTTTGTGTCCAGGCCAAATAGTAGAAAATTACGTTCACTGTCGGTCACGAAATATACCTGACAAAAGGGTGACACGTACACTTCTAGAGGCAGGTATTAGTCCGCTCATTGCATCAACTGACCGTCCGCTTTGAGCGAAAAGCGGACCTGCTGACTCTCGATCTAGCCAATTAGTGACTAGCTTTCCCGTTACTCTTAAGTTTGGGTGATGCCAACGATACGCGAAACGTTTACTTCGACAATATTGCGCGTTTTGTTGTTGTGTTGTTTGTTTTAGTCTTTTACTGTCAATGACATAACAAAAAACAAAGGTTAGATATGGTGCGCTAGGTAGTGCGTAACTGAGCATGCTCAAATGCCTTTGCTCACTCGGAATTTTTCAAGGCAGGAATGTTTGTTTGATCAATAAGTTAAGAACCGAAATCTATCAGTTGGACGCACTTCTTAAGTGCGTACGCACAATAAATGTTATACCTAAAAGGAGAACCAGGTGACCTGCACTGAAATAGTCACATTGCTAAAGGATCTTGTGCTTTCTGGTGCTGCAATTACTGGCGCGGTTGTGGCCGTGAAAGGCCTAGGTACTTGGCAGCGCCAATTGAAAGGACAATCTGAATACGAGCTTTCGCGCCGAATATTGGTGTCTGTATTCAAATACAGAGACGCGATTAATGGTGTTCGTCATCCTGCAATGTGGGCGTACGAAATGCCTTCTCCGCCAGAGGAAGAAGTTAAAACAATGTCCCGCGAACAAATACGTTTCTACGGCACTTCGAAGGCTTATCAAGCAAGATGGGACAAAGTTCAAGCTGAAAGAACAACGCTATATGCTGACCTACTTGAAGCGGAAGCCATTTGGGGCACGGAGCTTCAAGAACTGTTTAAAGGGGTATTCGGTCTCGAGCATGAATTATTTACGCGAATTCGCCATTACGTTGAACTCATAAACCCCGATACCGATGAAGCGTCAAAAGAGGCCATAAGAAACATAGATAAGAAAGCTCGCGACATTATGTACGACAATTTGAGCGAGGAGCCCGATGAATACAAACAAGATCTTATTAGGGCGATCGAGGAAATTGAAAAATACCTCAAGCCAAAGCTGAGTCATGAAAAGGTATAACAATCACATTCAGCCGACCCAAAAACCGCTGTGCGGTTTTCAGTCGTCTGATGTGTGGCGCTAGCCAATCAAGAAAATTTAGGAGTTGCCAGAACATGTTTAATGAGCCTAACTTACACTCTCGAAACTTAAAGCTCATATCAATGCTTTTTATCAGCTACTGGCTGCTTGGTCTTACCCCGGCGGATGAGAAAATTCGACTTCTCGTTATCAATTATGAAATTTCTAACCCTTGTGCCCTTAAATGGATTTCTTATGCGCTGCTGATCTATTTTGCTTGGCGGTTTAACATCAGCTCAAGAAGGAGGGTTCGGCTTGGATACAGAAGAAGTTTTAACTTCAACAATATCGATAGATCAGGAAGGCTATTCATAAAATTAAAAGTAGACGCAGAAAGAAATTATTCCGAAAGATATAAAGATGAGTTTGAAAGCTGGCGAGCTGAACAAGCTGAAAAACACGATGTGAAAGAGTTTAATAACGAGGAGTATTCTATTAACCCTAGCAAGCTGGTTTATGAGCAAAACTCCGTGGCTTTGCACTATCAGGTACAGTACAAAGGGGACAGGCTTCCGGGGAATGACTTTAAAAATGGAATGGTAGTCTATCCTTGGTATCGTTGGTCTTTCTTAAAATTGGTGCGGTTCACTAAGTTCATTTTTGGCTCAGAGGATGCTCCTGATTTTTTTGTGCCGTGGGTTTTGTTTAGCTTGGCACTGGCAAGCAGCGCCTTGAGTTATTACGGAGTATCTGTGCATGATTTCGGCTAATATCGAGGATTGAATGAATTTAAACTTCTTGAAACCATCGGAGCGTCTTAGGGTTATGGATCTAGTCGAATCCACAGGAATAGATGTCAGCGACTGGTCAAACTTTAAGGGTGGTGTAGATAAAGCCGCATCGAATCCAAAGTATTGCTACGAATGGTCATACGAGGATCATAATAAGCAAATTATTGTTCTTAATCTTTGGTATGAAAACCTATCAGTCCAAGATGGCGAGATAGTTCAAAAACTTAACTTGAGAGATACAGCAAGAAACGCTGCGAGTTCGCCTCAATCTCGGCGAGCAACAAAGATGGATTTCTCCCTACAAAAAGCAGCTCGCCTTAATTGGCCTATCAGAGTGATAATTTGTGATGGTGGAAGAAGAAGTTCAAGTGCTACTAAGTCGAGCGCAGATAGACGGTTTCTCGATAGCGAGCATTGGTATGTTAAGAGCTATAGTTCAGATTCCGGTGATTGTGTTCTCGTTCGCGGCGGGCCAACCGAATTATTCATTGATCAATTCAGCATCGAAGGTGTGCCTGCTGGCAAAGCAAATAAAAGGGAGTCAACCACCTCGGTGTATGAGCGCAGCCCGAAGGTTAGGAGCTATATCTTGAAAAGAGCGGGGGGATTCTGTGAGTGGTGTGGCAAAGAAGGGTTTGAAACGCTATCAGGCTCCGTATATTTAGAAACGCATCATATTCAGCCATTATCCGAAGATGGCAGTGACACAGTTGATAACGTAGTAGCACTTTGCCCAAACCATCATCGAGAGGCGCACTTTGGAGTAAATGCAGTTCAATTCCGAAAAAAGTTGGCTGCTAGAGTGGAGAAGCTGAACAAGTCAACGCAGGGTCGAGTAGATAATGGACAAACACAAAGAAATCACTAAGAAGACGAAGAAAGCAAATCGTAGAGCTGCACTATTCCTTCTGTTTTCCGGTTTTTTCTTCTGGTTGTTGTCAGCTCTTTCTTTAGTATGGGATGACATAGCTTTCCCATGGCTGATATTCATCTTTGGTCTTATATGTATAGGCTCGGCTGCTTGCCTTTGGTTTCGGGGGAAAGAGCTTACGGAATATGGGTTGCAGCAGACAAAATCTGCAGAGGACAGGTTCTTTGAAGCATGGTACTTCCGTTACCCATTTGCGGCTTTGTGCAGCGGACTGGCCTATTTATCATTATTAGAATATTTAAGTGACCAGCGATCTGTTCCTGGGCTTCTAGTGCTTTTTATAAATCCAATACTTGGCGTAGTATGGGCACTTAGCGCGCTAGTTGCTGCTAGAGAGCTTTCACTACTTTTGATCGTACTCGGAGTCGGCTATTTGCTCTTCACTGGTGTTGCTGCACTTCCCCTAAGTATCGCTGTTCTTCTAGGAGCAGGGATTATTGCATTCGCCATATACAAGGCTAAGGCAGCGTGGCGTTAACGTCCGTTCTTGGCACTAACCTGACAGGCTGCTGTGAGCGAAGAACGGACCTTAGTGGTTATAGTCAGTTCTTCTAATCATGCGCACAACGTTCAAAAAAATTAGTGTTACTGATTTAAGTTTGCCCAAATCTTGGGGGTTGTACCAAAGGACTTTTTAAAATGCCGCGTCATATGACTTTGATCTGCAAAACCGCTACTGAATGAAACTTGAGACAAAGGTATGCCACGCTCAATGAGAGCTTTTGCTTTCTGTAATCGCTTTAGTGTTACGTAGCGATAAGGCGTTGTGCCATAAAGAGACCTGAAATCACGCGTTATCTGCCACTTACTGTAATCGCAAATAGCAGCCAGTTCATCCAATGTAATGCTGACTGGTAAGCTGGAGTTAGCAGCAATGGCATCGTCAATATATTCACGCGCTCTCTTGATTGCACGGTAATTCGCCTGAGTATGTCTCACATTACGCGATGTAGCTTGCTGTAATTTTGTGGCAAAAGCATAAATGAGATCTTGATGCTCTAACTTTTCCAGCGGACGATTGAATTCAGATAACAGTTGTGTAGCAACCTGGATAAACTGCGGTTGTTTTGTGACTCCTCCTTCCAAAAATGGAAGACTGAAGCCTTGTAATATATTTTGAACGTCAACAGGGTCAATGGTTATAGCGCGATAAGCAAAGGGGTCACTTGTCCCAGCCTGACCGTCGTGAGTTTCGTCAGGATGAAGTATTACCACTTCACCAGGAAGTGAGTGTCGTAATTCGCCGCGGTAATTGAAGCTTTGAACACCCCGTGTCGTTAGGGCTAGAGTATACGTATCATGGCTATGTGGCGCATACGCAAGCCCACTAAAACAAGCTTCGATTCGCTCAGTCTCGCCATAGGCTCTGTTCACCCAGCTTTTGTTTTTCTCCATCCCTACGGTACTCCTGAATCGAATTCCTTTCCAGCTATGCCAAGCACTTCTCGCTATCCAATGTATTTTTTCGTGAAATCGCAATATTGTTCAATAACCTATAGGCTAACCACCTTACTATAGCCCAAACATTCATTGGGAGTATATATCTTGACTAAACACGTCATACTTTTGATTAAATTGATTGCAGTGCTGAGCGTCGTGCTGGTAATTGTTGGCTGTTCAGCGAAAGGAATCATAAATTTACAAAGCGGCAATGCGTTGGCATCTCAAAAGTGGCTCAGTAAAGAGCAAAGTTTTAAACTACCCTTCGTTTGGCATGACGGCCATATCATTATTGAAGTCGATGTAAATGACACAGAATCATTAAGGCTGGCTTTTGATTCAGCGGCATCTGCGACTGTAATCTTTGAGACACCCCGTACCCAAACCTTGCAGTTAGATGTGGAAAGGCAGCTTGAGGTTCAAAGCAGTCAAGTCAACGTAGTTAACAATGGCATTATCCGGGTTGGAGACATCGAGCTCTCAGAGTTGACCTTCATTCATGTTCCGATTGAGAAAAATCCGTTATTTCACGACTATGACACCGCTTATTTTGATGGTGCGATTGGCTACGACTTACTGAATCACTTTAATGTCTCGGTTCTTTATGCGGAGCAGTCTCTACAGTTTCATAAGAAAAGTGCGAAAAGCGAGTTTAACCACGAAAACAGCACGACTTTACCATTGTCTGTTCATGGTCGAATTCCCTATGTTAATGCCAGACTGAAAGATAACGACGGTGTCGAAGCCGACTATGCGTTTATTATCGACACAGGTGCGCCTGACTACGTTTACTTGAATGAAAAATTGACTGATAAATTAGAGTTTCCAAACGACTACTTTGAAACTCACACTCAAAATTTTGATGGTAAACAGGTTGTTGAAACTAGCCGTATCGATTTTTTTGGACTGGGCGATAGCGAGTTTGAAAATGTTGCGGCACACAATTTACTAAGCTTTGAAGACCCCTACGGAATTGGTTTGATAGGTAGTGGACTACTTCGGAAGTTCAACGTGCATTTTAATTACCAAGACGAGTCTATTACGCTCGTAAAGAATAAATTTTTCAGCCATAAAACTGATATCGACCGCAGTGGCTTGGTAATGGAGCCACACCGGCTGGGAGGTGTAATAAAACAGGTGGCAAAGAATTCTCATGCAGCAGAGCTTGGTTTTACTGAACAAGCGATAGTTAAAGAAATTAACGGTAAGGCAATAACTGAAGATAACTTTGATGAATTGCGCCGATTATTTCGCAGTGATGCGCAATCTGTAAATGTATGCTGGCAAACAAATGGCGGAACGAAGTGCGGTGATTTGAAGCTAGAAGACCGCATCGCTTTATAGCCAATCTCCGTTTTGCTACCGAAGCTGAGGGATCTATATTATTCGCTCAATGCTGAAAGTCAGTATTGAGCGAAAAGCAGACATTGGATTTTCTGACCATACAAGATAGTCTAATTTACAAGGAGACTGACCTCGTAGGTCGGTATATAAGCTGTTAAGTTCTAAATAAGGATCAGGGAGCGATGAAGATATCAAGAGTTTCGATAGAAAATTTCCGTTCAATCGAAAAAGCCGAATTCGACTGCAGTAATTTCAATATATTTGTTGGTCAGAATAACGCTGGAAAGACCAATTTTTTTGAAGCGATAGAGTGGTTTTTCAACGGGCTTCCGAAAAGTAAATCTATAAAAGATCTGTACCCCAATCGAAATACAGAAAAAGAAATATGTGTTGAGATCGAATTTTCGGATGCGGAGCATGGTGCCAGAAACATGCGCAATGAAGGAAACCGAGAGAAAATGCTCAAGGTTCTCGACGGTAGCGATACTCTCACCGTTAGGAGAAAGAGCTCCGAGCCAACGAAAAGAAAACTTGTTATTGGAGGGGCTGAGTTAGAGAAGAATCCTGCAGGCTTCGATAAAGCATTTAACGATTTCCTTCCAAAATTTGAGTATATACACACCAAACAATATTTCGATGAGGTTGCAAAGTATTCTGCCAAAAGCCCCATAGGGATAATGCTTTCTTCGGTTTTGGAAGAGATCCTTCAGGATAATCCACAATACCGTGAATTTAGAGAGAAGTTTGATGAACTCTTTGATGATGACGGATCGCAAGTGAAAATCGAATTCGATCGGCTTGGTGGCAGTGTAAAAACACATCTTGAAAAGCAATTTGCTGAATGCACTAAAGTTAGTTTTGAAGTGTCCAGCCCAGAGTTTGACGACTTATTAAAGAACTTCCAAACTCGCGTGGACGATGGTGTTGAAACCTACGCCTCTGAGAAAGGCGATGGTATGCAAAGAGCCTTAATGTTGGCAATTATCCAGGCTTACGCTGAATATAGGAAGGGCCGTGAAGAAGCTGGAAAATCATTCCTATTCTTTATTGATGAAGCGGAACTGCATTTGCATCCCACAGCGCAAAGAAAATTAAAAGATGTTCTTTTGGAATTATGTGCGGACTTAGACCAAGTTTTCCTGAATACTCATTCTTCCGTTTTTGTTGCCGATGACCATCCGGACCAAACTATATATAAGGTCGAGAAAGAAGAAAGCATAACAGGCTTTAGATCTGTTGATGCCTTAGATAAGCCCTATGTCATCTTCGAATTGCTAGGCGGTAGTCCTTCTGATCTTCTCTTGCCTCGAAACTTTCTGATTGTAGAAGGCCCTAGCGAGGTAGAGTTGCTTACTCGTGTCATTCGCCGATTCTATAGTGACAAGCCGTCACTACAGATCATTTCCGCAGAGGGTGACACGCATCAAGCCAGACGATCAATCAATGCGATCAGAAAGTCTTTTAAGCCGCTCGAGAATTCAATCTTTGAAGAGAGAATGATTGTTTTGTGTGATGCTCCTACACAAAATGCTCAAGCAGGATTTGACGACTTTGTGAAGGAGTTTAAGTCTTTTAATGATAGAGGTCAGATTAAAATTCTAGAGAATGGCTCACTTGAAGAGTGCTATCCAAACTTTGATGACTGGAAGAGAACAGAGCAACAAGTCTCAGACATGTCAGGGAAGCAAAAAACGAAGCTTTCGAAACGCGTCGGTGCTCAGATCACTAAAGAACAGTTCGAAAAAGAAATGAAATCTGTTTATGACACTTTGGTTAGTGCATGGGATCGAGCGTTTTGAAACTTAACAAGGCGATGAAATTAGTTCCGGCCTCCACCGAACACCTTTTTTAAGGGCGCCGTTTATGGCGGACGTTAACGTCCGCCCTTAGCACAAGCCGGACTTCCGATATGAGCGAGCAGCGGACCTTCGTCTTTTATCTGATTCAACTAGTGACTCACCTAACCGTTATTACTAAGTGTGGATGACGCCAGACTCTTATCTCTTGAATATTGCGCGCTTTATTATTGTTTTGTGTATTTAAGTCGTTTACTGTCAATGACATAACGAAAGATCAAATTTGGATATTGTGCGCCCGTTAGAGAGTAGCTGAGCATGCTCAAACTGCTTTGGCTTATTCAAAGCGATTGAAGGCCGGAAGCTTGGTCAGCTCAGAAACTTAGAGCCAGCACCTATCAATTGAATAAGTTACAAAGTGCGCACGCACAATATATAACTGTTATGCGTTATCAAACTGCACAATTAGAGGACTATTGAAATGGTAATAGGACGAAATTTCACTTTCCCAACCCCAGATAAAGCCAAGCTGAAGGATCATTCCGTGTTTTGTACCTCGGAGCGAATAATCTCGCTTTACAACCAAGCAAATGGAACAGATAGAAAGAGAATGACCGATACAATAAAGAGTTGGTTTGCTCATGAGGCTCAGAATAACGGTTGGGCTGGAGTCCATTTTTTACCAGAAATACAGACGGGGCATAATGCCGGTTGTGTGCTGTTTACTCCACCAAATGAAGTCAACGTCAATGTGACAGTGACTGAGCATATGCTCATTCTCAAGGCTGAAGATCCAGATGCTTAACCTCAGCACTGCGCAGCCTTCGGCTGCCAGACGATCGCAAGCGGGTGCCTGTTTGCACGGCGTTAGCTCTCAAAGGAGAGAACTTTAACAATGGATATAGAACCAGACCAGCTTATTGATTTATTAGAGAAGAAGTTGAATCGGTTGTTGTTATGGATTCAGTCAGTTGAAACTCGGATGAGCTGGATTTTACCCCTTTCTACAGCAATGCTAGGGGCGTTAGCTGCACTAGCGCCTACATACACTAAATGGACAATATTTTCGGCCATTATGTCAGTTTTCGCGGTGTTGTTTCTTGCGCTTAGCATTACTTTCTCCGCTTTGTCGTCTTTTCCCAGAACTACAGGTCCTAAAGGGTCTTTAATCTATTTCGGAGGGATTGTTTCTAGAGAACTAGAGCAATACAGCAAGGCAGTTAACGAGCTTACTAAAGAAGAATATATAAAAGATTTAATCTGGCAATGCCACCGTAACGCACAAGTGGCCCAGAGTAAATTTGCATGGATTCAGAGAGCGTTAGGATGTTTATTTTTATCAGCAGCTCCTTGGGCTATTTCTGTCTATTATTTATATAGTATAAAGGTTTAGTTATGAGCTTGTCAGAAGATATTAAGAGTGATGTTCAGGGGGTTCTAGATACTCCTTGGAGTATCAGAAAAGGCCAGGTGGTTCCATCCACAACAAATGTTTCCCTGGCAGGTGGAGCCGTAGAGCTAGATGCGACATTTTTATATGCTGACCTTGCGGACTCGTCGAAAATGGCTAAAGAACTCGATCGCCGAGTGGCAGCTAAAATAATGAAATCATTTTTAGCTACATCGTGCCGCTTAATCAAGTCTCAAGGTGGAACTATTCAAAGTTTCGATGGAGACCGCGTAATGGGGGTTTTTGTAGGTAATTCAAAGAATTCAGATGCAGCTAGGTGTGCGCTACATATCAACTATGTCGTAAACGATCTAATAAAGACAAAATTTGAGAATAAATACGAAAGCGTTAGAAATGCATCGTTTGGAATAAGACATGGAGTAGGTGTAGATACAGGTACTGTCCTTACTGTCCGTGCAGGTGCGCGCGGATCAAACGACCTCATCTGGATTGGTCGGGCTCCTAATCTAGCCGCAAAGCTTAGTGATCTCAGAGAGTCTCCACACCATACATTTATTACAGCTAGTGTGTATAACATGCTTAGTGACCGTTCGAAGTATGGTGGTCAGAATAATGAAAATATGTGGGAAAGAAGGAATTGGAACTTTTTAGGGGATAGCATTCGGGTGTATCGATCAAATTGGCAGTGGGCACCATAGAGAGCTAACAATCATATGCAGCTGGACAGTAAAGAGGCCTGCTCGTTCCTCGCTATGCTTTTTACTGCAGGTCTTTTTGATTAAAGGAGTACCTGTAGCCGCATGTGAGTTATCAAGTAGCAGCACTTTTGGCTACTGCATAACTTCCGCTTTTGGCACCGACCCGAAAAAGCGGCAAGCTGATTTCAACACGCAAAATCTTAATTGCCAAATAGTTGCATGACTATCCGGACTACTGTCACCTTGAATGTAAGTTATAGTGAGAGAGCCTGTGACACAATAGCAGTGCTAAGGGAAAAGGAGATTTCATGACTACTCCAGTCGAACAAATAGAAAAATGGATTGAGGATAAGCCTGTCTGGTGGAAACACAGTGTGCGGCTTACGCTGGATAATGGGGAACTAGATAGTGAATTGCTCGATGAGATTTATGAATTAGCGCTTATTGAGCATGAACTAGCCAATACCACTGATGAGTTCGAGAATGCGACTAAGCCGATAGATTTTTCAGGTCACAAAAGTGAAGAAGAAGTAGTGAATATCAAATCACTCGGCAATGTCTTCGGTGTCGGTGCTTTAGCTGAAAACCAGACAATCAATTTCAATCAATCTGGACTCTTTATTGTCTACGGAGACAATGGCGCAGGTAAGTCCAGTTATGCAAATATTTTGAAGAGTGCGTGCCTCACGCGCGGTGGTGACCCAAACATTATTGGAAATGTGTTTGAAGCAAATAATCCTAACCCTAGTGCAGAAATCTCTTTCACTGTAGGAACTAAGGATGACAAACATTCTTGGTCTCTAGACGAACCGAGTACAGCCGCTTTAAAAGCGATCAGAGTCTTTGACACAAGTTCAGCTCACCATTATGTAAATAAAGAAGATGCGCTGGGTTTCAAACCATCTGGATTGAACCTTCTAAACGAACTGAATACTGCGGTTGATTACGTTAAGCGTAATGTTGAAGAAGAGACTATCGCGGGTAACGGTTTCACTCAGGTTAATAGTCTCGATTCGCCAAGCGAAATTGCCAAAGTTGTAAATAGCCTATCGCACGAAAATGAAGAGCGTCAGATTGAAGTTCATAGAGCCACAGACGAAGAGGTGGCGCGGATTAAGCCATTACGACAAGAAATTGCACATGATAAGTTACAAACGCCAGAAACCTTGAAAAAGAAGCTCAGGCAACAGCGAGAACTGCTCAAGCCGCTGGGAAATATTACCGTATCAGCACTAAAGTGCTTGGGTGACAAATCAATTGAGCAGATCAAAAATTTACAGCAGGATTACAAGCAAAAGCACCAACAAGCTGAAGCAATAAAGAAGGCAACTTTAGATGGATTGCCTTTAGAGACAGTTACTGGAATTCGGTGGCAAGAGCTCTGGAAGTCAGCGAGGCAATTTGTCGAACAAGAGCCTCATTCCAATCAATTCCCCCTTGAAACAGGTGACTATTGTCCATTGTGTTTGCAAATCATCTCTGATGAGAGTGGTGACCGATTAGCTGCACTTCAGAAATTTTTGTCGGACAACGCAGCTACCGAGGCTAAAAAAGCTTACGAATCTCTTCAGAACGCAGAGGGTTTGATTCGTTCTCAAGACTTGAACCTTCAAGAACATAAAACGGCTCTGGATGAGTTAGACAGTATTCAACCAGGTTTGTCAGAACAGTTTACAACTTTGTTTGAATCACTGTCTGAAAGAAAGAGGAAGTTTATTGAAGATTCTGAACTACCTTCAGCAGATGATGTTCTTGATATATCGGCTGTTCAATCAGCCAAACAAATCTCGCAGAGCATTTCTGAAAAAATTGAGTCAGTAAAATCGGATGAAGACCTAGCCAAACTGATAGCGAAGAAAGAGCAAGAGCTGCAACTACTAGAGGACAAAAAATTTGTCCTGGATAACTTTGATGCGTTAATCAATAACCTTCGGAGGCACAAGGTCGTTAAAAAGCTAGAGGGACTAAAAAAGCAGTGTAACCCCCGAAAGATTTCTATTCTCTCATCCAGCATTTACAAACAAGGAGTAATTGAGCCAATAGAATCCGCATTTGCGGAGGAACTCCGTCAGTTTGGTTTCACGCGCTTCTCCGTTCAAGTGCAAACAAGGAATACCGGAGGGAATCAGCAGTTTAAGTTAGCAATCGCTGATGCCGATGAACCGATTGTTGCGAAAGTCGCGAGTGAAGGTGAGCAGCGCTGTATCGCGATCGCTGCGTTTTTAGCTGAGATGAAAGCAGATAGCCGAGATTCGACCGTAATTTTTGATGACCCAGTAAACTCTTTGAGTCATCAGTGGAGTAGCAGGGTCGCAGCACGTTTGGTCGATGAGTCGAAAAAGCGTCAGGTCGTGGTATTTACCCACGACATAGTATTTTTTAAATTGTTATTAGAGCAGGCAGAATTGCAGGATGCTGAACACAATAGCATTGCCTTGGTGCGTAATAAGAAATATGCCGGTTTAGTGAGAGATTCCGCGCCGTGGGAGGCGCTCACCACAGGTAGACGGTTGAAGGTGCTGAACGTCGAACTCCAAAACCTGCGTAAGATTGAAGCTAATGAAGGTGAAGATGAATTTCGCAAAGCATCACGTCATTTTTATGGTCTGCTCCGTGAGTCCTGGGAGCGCTTGGTTGAAGAGAAGCTACTCAACAAAGTGGTAAATCGATTCGAACGAGGGGTTTATACGCAGCGTCTGTCTCGCTTAGTAGATATCACCGATGCTGATATTGCTCGCATTGATAAAGCAATGACAAAATGCAGTACTCATTTCACTGGGCATGATAGCGCAGCGGGTGTAGGTGCCCCATACCCAACAATTGATGAAATCTCCGCTGATCTAGAAGAAATCAACCTATTTTTCGAGGAGCTTCAAAAAACCAGAAAAAGGAGTTAGGCGCGATAACTTCCAACTTGATCTCACAGTTAGTAGCATTAAGAGTCAACAAGCTCTGTTAGTCCATATTTGATGTGTTAACTAGCCAAGTAAGGTGAGCAGTCCTACGTCCGCTTCTGGCACATAGCAGACATTTAGTTTATAAAGGTGAGAAGCGCAATCGGTAAATTGGCTTCTCATTGGGGACACATCAGGCTAGTCGACAGTACTCTAATTGACCAAGCCTCGCTAGGTTCTGGTGAGTTGAGGCGGACGCAAATGCGGCGTTTTCATTACCGAATTCGGCACTAATTCTATCTGCCGTTGCAACGACATGTCCGATTGCAAATTTAGTAGGGCGGCCATAACGAGACCCTGGTGATGAACACGTCCAAATATGGCGTAGTGTTTCAGCCAAATTGTAGTTGTCGGAGTCCAGCTCTTTTAGTGCTTCGGCACAAATTTCTAGCGTTTGAGCATTGTGGTCGGTTAATTTCCCATTAAGGCTCATACTTCCGTAGTTATTGTAACTTCGGACCTTTCCAATATCGTGCAGAAGACCGCCTACAATAGCCAGCTCTTTCTCATTAGGACTACGGTAAAGTTCAATATTATTTATAATACAAGCAACTTCAACGGAATGCTCTAAAAGACCACCTGGGTAAGAATGATGATACTTAGTACTGGCAGGTGCTTGTAAGAACCTTTGAAATACTTGATCTTGATTGAGAACGCGACAAACAAATCGTTTCAACGGCGGGCTTTCTAGTTCTCTGGCGGTACTGATTAACTTATCGAATACATCTTTATTTGGGCAATATAACCGGGGTAAAGTAGTTAACGCTGGCGCTTCATGAAGTTCATTTTCTGTTGCTAAACGAATTTCGTCAATAACGATAGTTGGTTTCTTTTCAGCAGGATTTTTATTACATGAAGTAAAATAATTAACAGAGCCCGAGGCATAAACACAAGTGTTCATTGAATTTCTGTAGGGCGGGTTCCAATCAAGTGGTTTTCGCTCAGGCCATATAACGGCATGGACGTCACCTGTTGAATCACTCAGTCGGATGCTTACGTATGGCTCACCGTTTTTGGCGATTTTAACTATGACACCGGTAATGCGATACAAACCCGTGAGATAGCCATCGTTAATGCTTTGTGCAATAGTTTTAACGTGCACGTTTTCATTTTTTTGATTGACGGGCGAGGGATTATCACCCCCGTTAGTGATGTTATGATTATTAACATAACTTGCCTTTGCTACTGAATTTAACATTGTATTAATCCTCCGACTTATTTAAGTCATTTAAATGTTCAGTAAGTACCTTGTCTAAAAGAGAGCCGTCTTTGCGTGTAAGGTTTGGAACATAACGAGAGTAAACTTTGAAGAGCATCTGGGTATTTGCGTGACCCAATTGCCGGGCAATCCACTCTGCATTTTCGCCAGCAGCGAGCCATAAAGAAGCTGCTGTATGCCTTGTTTGATAGGGTTTGCGTTTGGCAAGCCCAAGGTACTCTAGGGTTGGATACCAAACACGTTTTGTCACATTGTTGTGCTGGAGGGGGGAACCGTTCGGCGAACAAAACACAAAGTCGGATTTTCCGTATGTGATTTTCATTTGTGATTTTAGTGCGTCAAAAACAGTTTGGCTCATGTCAATTTGCCGAAATGAACCGTCAGTTTTGGTGTCAACAAGCTCATCCATGACTTTAGAGTGACGCACTAAAACCTGACGCTTGTTAAAATCAATATTATCCCAATGGAGCCCATCTATTTCGCCTGTTCTCATGCCGGTAAAGAAACGAACGATGTAGTAATTTTTGAAATCCGGCCGAACAGCATTGATAAAACGTTTGATTTCCTCTAGCGAAAACGGGTTTACATCTGTGCGTTTAATTTTAAGTGGTTTGATATTTAGCCACGGGTTGGGGAAGTCAAATCGGTCAGATGCTTCCACTAAGATCATTCTAGCGATGCTCATGATTTTATTGATGCGAGCGTTACTTAAGTTGGTACCAAGATGCGAGGTGGTCTTGAGTAACGACGCTCGAAACTCCATAATCACCGCTTTAGTGATTTCATTTACTTTTGACTTGCCTAGCTGCGGGATCAAATATGAATCGAGCGTATACCGAACTGTTTGTATATAGCTTTTTCTCCATTCGCCTTCGCGCTCCCGAAACCAAAGCTCTGAGAAATCTGAAAAAAGTGGCGCGCTGTTGGTTTGTGAAGCCGCTCTTAATTGGTTTAACTGAGATAACTTTTGACCACGTTCGGAGTTTGGAAAGTATTCGTCATATTTAAACGTACCGAGGACAAGCTCAGCTTCCATACGCTCTACTATTTTTCTGAGCTTTTTTCTGTTGCCTGGGGTATCAGCATAAACAGTTCTTTCTCTACATCGCTGTTTTTCATACCTGAAATCTACGACTAGCTTCCCATTTCTCGAGTTAATTGACGCCATAATAAGATCTCCTTATCCAATTGCCTTACTATCCATGAAGGTATCTCTCATCATTTCAGATTCGACTTTTTCCCAGATATAAAGAATCTTTCGGCCACCAAAAGGGTGGAAGTAATGGATTCCTTCAAGAAGCACAGAGTCTTTAAGGTAATTACGAATAGTGCGAGGCTCATATTTAATGCGTTTAGCAAGCTCATCAGTTGTCAGATATGTGCGACTCATAGTAATATCTCCAATCAACAAAAAGTATTTTTAGTAGATTAAAATTGTCTACAGGAGATAATTTAGCACAAGTAAAATCCCCTGCAAGCATTTTTTGTCTATAGGAGATAAAAAAGGTCTATTGGATGATAAAATCAAACATTGCTGTTCTTTTAGCCGAGAGAAAGTTAAAGATGTCAGATCTTGCCAAAGCGACAGGAATTAATAGGGGCACGATCCAGCGGATTTACCACGATGAAGCAGCTCGAATAGAACTAGAAGTCATGAACAAAATGTGTGAATTTTTTGAATGTACGCCTGGGGATCTATTTATTTACAGCCCTGATGAGTAATTATTCTTTTTGCTTATCGATAGATTTTTTGTAAAGCCGTATTCATAAAATTGAATAATTAGTCAAATCAGCCTTTGAGTGCATAGTGCAAAAGGTGTTGAAAAAAGTGGATGCTAAAATAGGCTAGGGCACTGAATGGTCACCGTTTGGTCACCAATAAAATTTGCGACGGAGATAGTGGACTTGTCTTGGCTACTAACTTATTGAATATTTGAGATTTTTCTTGATAAGAAAGTGGTGCGTCCGAGTTGACTCGAACAACCGACCTCTGCCATGTCAAGGCAGCGCTCTAACCAACTGAGCTACGGACGCACTTTATGGGGAATGTCGTTAACGACGGGCGGTATATTAGTGATTTGCGGCCACAGGTGCAAGCGATTTTTTACTAAATGCATTTGTTTGTCGAAATTCTATTCAGCTTTGAATAACTACGCTTACTTTCTTAAAAAGGCTTTTGCTAGAATGTTCACTATACTCAGTTTTTACTGACGGAAAAGAGGTGGTTAAATGTTTATTTTTTTACGAGTAATACGTGCAGTTGCAGGGCTTCTTTTTTTGATGACTATCGTCGGCATTATTGCACAGCTTACTTTTAATATATTACATGTCGATATTTTGATGCGCTCTTCCGTCATTGTTATTATGGCGGGGGCTTTACATGCCGCGTTCTGGCTTTGGGTCTTTATTGGTTTACGGTACGTTATCAATGAAATTCATCAAAAAGAGCAGGGTGCGCCACACCCAGGCCTAACTAAGCACTGGCATCTTTAAGCGAAGCGCTAATCCAGCCCTGGTGTAAAGTCACAGGCGTTGTAAAATTTTTGCCATGGACGGACAAAATGCACTGACGCATCAGTTAGCTTTTTACTGAGCGTACCAAGTTCTGCAATATAAGCTTTTAGCTCTGGTTGAGGGGCTATACCTTTCAGATTATCCAGAGTCATGAGTAAGCGCTGATGCTGTTCAATAACTTCTGCTATGTCACCTTGCATTTCTTTGAGGTAAATGGCGTTAAAAGCTTCTTTTAGCGCTAATGCGTCATCTGGCACCTTTCCATTTTGACAATAAACTGATTTAGGAACTTCCGGCAGTAGTTCGGTCATTTTCTCCAGTTTATAAGAGTAATCCAACATAGTACGGAATAAGTCAGGAAGGTAGTCACTACGCTCTAAACGACCGAGCATTTTTATTAACTCATCCGGGTCATCCCCTTCTTTTGTGTAGTTCCAGCGTTCTAATATGCGGGTAAAGCGCTCCAGCGCATTCACTGCGTAGTTGTACTCTGTTACATGTATTTTGGGTAAAGAGTTATTGCCTACAGACAGTGCTTTTCTCAGCCCTTCGTCACGGGCAAAGGCATTCGCCAGGCTATTCTGCAGTTGCGACTCCTTATGCACTAATGCTTCTTTCAATTTGTCTTTAACATTGGCCGACTCAGGATGCTCAATGCATTCCTTGAGTGCCTGAATCATGGTCAGGTCAGCATGGTAGCGGCTGAACCCATCTTTTAGCTTTCCCAGTGAACTGTTGTTTTCAGCTATTAGCTGGCCTAAATGACAATGATTAAGCCGAAGGCTTTCCAGTAAGCCCATGCTTGTTCTTTCAATATTTCGGGTTAGTGCGCGCTTGGCCGGATACTGGAGTTGAGGTTTAGGGGCTTCTATAGAGTTATTAGGGAGTTTGAGTGTACTTTGGACGCGGTTATGCAGTTCATCTGCGTATTCCGTTAAACCCTGGTCATCTGAGCAGGCCGATAACCCTAAAACGACTAACGCATAGCCAAAAGAACGGAAAATCAGTACACTTCGCTTCATTGTATTATTCCTTGCAACAAGGTTCTTATCGATGTTTACCGGTATTGTTCAAACCCAAGCTACGATATTTTCAGTCTCTGACCAAGTAGTTTCTGATCACAAGACATTTCGACACCTGGTTATTAAAACTGAACCCCAATTTCTGCAAAACCTGGCTATTGGTGCAAGTATTGCCATAAATGGTTGCTGTTTAACGGTGGTCGAATTCAGCGATACTAAGGTGCATTTTGACGTTATTGATGAAACCCTGCGGCTAACAAATTTGGGGTTGTTAGGTGAGGGTAACAAGGTCAATCTCGAACGGTCACTAAAAGTAGGTGATGAAATTGGCGGGCATGCAGTTTCAGGTCATATTCACTGCCAGGGCAAAGTGACTAAAATTGACACCTCTGAGAATAACGTTGCGATGTGGATAGAACTCCCCGAGCAATACACCCCGTACTTGTTTGCCAAAGGGTTTATCGCGGTTAACGGTGCCAGTTTGACGGTAGGTCAGGTTGAAGCTAATTGTTTTAGTCTGCATTTAATTCCGGAAACGTTACGCCTGACCAATTTAGAATCAACGCAGGTGGGTGACAGTCTGAATATTGAGCTTGATCAGCAAACCATCACTATTGTTGAAACGGTTGAGCGTGTGCTGGCTAAACGTCAGTAAAACTGCTCATCGTTCCCGTCGACCTTCACTCGCGCCTGCTGGTTAACTTCATCAACTTGTAACTGAACATGAATGAGATCACCGCAGGCAGCACATTCTTCCTGGTAGTCCTGATTTCCCTCCGAGGCATCAATATCTAAAAAGGTATTGTGCCCACAGTGGGGGCATTTCACCGGCACACTTTGTAAGTTTTCTTCGTTCATTGCTAACTCCTTTGTCGGGATACCTCGCTAAACTCTGGCTGAGAAATTACCGGGTATGAAACAGACACGCTGCGAGTCCGTCCATGGACGCTTAACTCAGGCCATCCATGGCCTTCGATAGTCTGTGTCATACCCAGTTATTTCTTTAGGCGCCAGAGCTTATCAACGCACCCTCAACGAAATAAGGTTCTACGTCTTACTATAGAAATAAAATACTGATTCCGCCCAATGAGATTAGGGCTCCGGTTATAGAACGCGGGGTAATTCGTTGTTTTTTCAGTAAAGATATCGGTATTAAAAAGAGTGGTGCGGTGGAGAGTAAAGTCTGGGTTAGTCCCGGGTTGATATTGGCGATAGAAATTTGCTGTAACCAAATAGCGAGGAACGTACCGAATACTATGGCGCCGAGCAGCGGCAAAGGGTTAATAAAACGAACTTGTTTTATGATTGCGTTGTACGCGCCTCGTTTCGAAAGTCCGACAATTATGGCGAGTAAAAAGGAGCCGGCGGCAAGACGCACAAATGCCGCATCAATAGCGTTTACGCGGGATTGCATGAGCACCGCAAAAGCCATGACTAAACCGGTAGCCTGACAGAGCGCGGCGCCGCAGCCGAAGAATATACCTGATAATGAAAGCGCAGGCTGTTTGTCCGGAGCTTTTTCAGTAACGACCCACAGAACACCGCTTAAGGTTATGACCGCACCGGTAATTTCAATGGTGGATAAACCGTCACTTAAAAACACCCAGGCCATGAATGCAGCCAGTGGTGGTGCGAGATACTCCAACAACATAGCGTGCCAGGGGCCTAAACGACGCAGCGCGGCAAAATGACAACTGTCGCCAATGGTAATACCTATAATGCCGCTTAACGCGAGTAACCAAAGGCCTGAGCTTAGCTCTAACGAGTTACCCAGCAACAAACTCATAGTCAAAAGCAGGGGAGTTGCAACAACGCCTTTAACTAAGTTCATTTGTAAGGGCGAGAAGTGGCTACCGGCGCGGTGGTACAACACGGTGGCGACAGCCCAGAAGGCAGCGGCTAATAAAGCGGCAAGTTGTCCGGTTAACTCTCCGGTAATGTCTGATGTCAAAACAGGCTCGGCGGTTGCTCAAATGTAAGCGGTCGATTATAGTAGCGTCTCGCGTTCGATGGTACCGAACGCAAAAATTTCGTAGGTTTTTTCTATCAAGCAGATAAAACCAAAATAGAGCACGTGGCACTTGGTAGGTGTCACCACTGGTTGGAAAGGAAGTTTCATGCCTGTAATTACTCTCCCTGACGGAAGTCAACGCGAATTCGATAAACCTGTAAGCATTATGGAAGTTGCCGCCGATATCGGTGCTGGCCTTGCGAAAGCAACAGTTGCGGGCCGTATTGACGGTGAGCTGGTTGATGCCTGTGAACTCATTGAACATGATGCCCGCATTGAAATTGTGACACCAAAAGATGACGACGGCGTGCATATTATTCGTCACTCTTGTGCTCATTTAATGGGGCATGCTGTTAAACAGATGTGGCCAGACGCAAAAATGGCAATAGGCCCGGTCATCGATAACGGTTTTTACTACGATATTGACGTTGATCACACCTTTACTCAGGAAGATCTGGAGAAGATTGAAAAGCGGATGAAAGAGCTGGCTAAAACGGAATATGCCGTTATAAAGAAAAAAGCCAGCTGGAAAGAAGCCCGTGAAACTTTCGTAGAGCGCCATGAACCTTATAAAATAGAAATTCTGGACGAAGACATCCCGACCGATGCAACGCCAGGGCTCTATCACCACGAAGAATACATCGACATGTGTCGTGGCCCGCATGTACCCAATATGAAGTTTTGCCAGCATTTTAAAATTATGAAAATGGCCGGTGCCTACTGGCGTGGTGATTCTGACAACAAAATGTTGCAGCGTATATACGGTACGGCCTGGGCAGATAAAAAACAGTTAAAAGCCTATTTGCAGCGTTTAGAAGAAGCGGAAAAACGCGATCACCGTAAAATTGCTAAAGCTCAGGATTTATTCCATTGGCAGGAAGAAGCGCCGGGTATGGTGTTTTGGCATCACAATGGCTGGACCATTTTCCGTGAGTTAGAAACTTACATTCGCGAAAAAATGCGCGAGTACGAATACCAGGAAGTCAAAGGTCCGATGATGATGGATCGGGTATTGTGGGAAAAGTCGGGGCACTGGGAGAAATTCTCAGAACTGATGTTTACTACGTCATCGGAAAACCGCGAGTATGCCGTTAAGCCGATGAACTGCCCGGGACACGTTCAAATCTTTAATCAGGGCTTAAAGTCGTACCGCGACTTGCCGTTACGTATGGCAGAGTTTGGCAGTTGTCACCGTAATGAACCTTCAGGTGCGTTGCATGGTCTGATGCGTGTTCGTGGTTTCACACAAGATGATGCGCACATTTTCTGTACGGAACCGCAGATTCAGGAAGAAGTCGCGGGTTGCATCAGAATGGTGTACGAAACCTACAAAACCTTTGGTTTCGAGAACATCGATGTGAAGCTTTCAACCCGCCCTGAAAAGCGCTTAGGTGATGATGCGACATGGGATCGCTCGGAGACTGCACTAGCTCAGGCTTTGAAAAATAATGACATCGATTTTTCTTATTTACCGGGTGAAGGTGCCTTTTATGGCCCGAAAATAGAATTTACTTTGTTCGATTGTCTGGGCAGAGCGTGGCAATGTGGTACAATACAGCTCGATTTTGCGTTGCCAGGGCGTTTAGGTGCCACATACGTAGGCGAAGATAACGAGCGACACACGCCAGTTATGATTCACCGCGCTATTTTGGGATCACTTGAACGTTTCATGGGTATTCTCATTGAAGAGTACGCAGGGCACTTCCCGTTGTGGTTGTCGCCAACGCAAGTTGTGTTAATGAATATCACGGATAATCAAAGCGATTATGTACGAAAAGTTGTCAAAACCCTGAACGAAAAGGGAATTCGTGCATCAGCCGACTTGAGAAATGAGAAGATAGGCTTTAAAATCCGTGAACACACATTAAAACGTGTTCCATATTTACTGGTTGTCGGCGATAAAGAAGTCGAAGCTGGTGAGGTTGCGGTACGTACACGTGGTGGTGAAGACTTGGGCAAATTCCCGTTAGAAGACTTCATTGCTCGTGTAGAGGACGAAGTCCGTACTCGCAAAATTGATTAATTGTTTGGAGGAATAAACCATTAAAGGCGGAAAAAGAACTCAGAAAGCTGCAGATAAAAACCGTATCAACGAACAAATTACAGGCGTTGATGAAGTTCGCTTAATCGGAACCGATGGTGAACAAGCTGGTGTCGTCAGTATTAACGAGGCTCTTGATGCAGCAGCGGAAGCTGGTGTTGATTTGGTGGAGATGAGCCCTAACGCAGAACCACCAGTCTGCCGCTTGATGGATTACGGCAAGTTCCTCTTTGAAAAGAGTAAAGAACAGAAAGAGCAGAAGAAAAAACAGAAACAGATTCAGGTCAAGGAAGTTAAGTTCCGACCTGGTACTGATGAGGGCGACTACCAGGTAAAACTGCGCAACCTGCGTCGTTTCCTCGAGGGAGGTGACAAAACTAAAGTCACTATCCGTTTCCGTGGCCGGGAAATGGCACACCAAGAATTGGGTATTGAATTGCTAAACCGTGTTAAAGACGATTTAGAAGAAATCTCAATTGTTGAGTCGTTCCCAAGACGTGCCGAAGGGCGCCAGATGATTATGGTCTTGGCACCCAACAAGAAGTGATCGTGGTTTACAAGTAGTCTGATTGTCAGGCTCACCCTTTCACACTTTTATCAACAATGCGGAGTTTAATTTCATGCCAAAAATGAAATCGAACAAGGGCGCTTCCAAGCGCTTTAAAAAGACTGCTTCTGGTGGTTTTAAGTGCAAGCAATCTCACTTGCGTCACATTCTGACTAAGAAGAGCCCTAAGCGTAAGCGTCAGCTTCGCGCTAAGAGCATGGTCCATGAGGCCGACGTTAAATTAGTCGTTCGCATGTTACCGTACGCATAAGGAGAGATAGCAAATGGCACGAGTAAAACGTGGTGTAATCGCGAGAGCGCGTCACAAAAAAGTCCTGAAGCAGGCGAAAGGTTATTATGGTGCCCGTAGTCGCGTTTATCGCGTAGCGGTCCAGGCAGTAACTAAAGCAGGTCAATACGCATACCGTGACCGTCGCAACAAAAAACGTCAATTCCGTCAATTGTGGATTGTTCGTATCAATGCTGCGGCTCGTCAAAACGGTCTGTCTTACAGCCGCTTTATCAATGGTCTGAAAAAAGCATCTATTGAAATCGATCGTAAAATCTTAGCCGATATCGCTGTTCATGATCAAAACGGTTTTGCCGCTTTGGTTGAGAAAGCAAAAGGCGCACTGTAATTATTCAAAACCTTTATGGGTTCGAATAAACAGATTTAGAAGGGAGCCAATTGGCTCCCTTTTTCATTGAAAATTCGCTATCATAGCGCCTTTATTATTTATCTTGTGTTGTTGAGGGATACGATGCAGCTAGAGCAAATTGTTGAGCAGGCTGAATCGGCCATTGCGGCCGCAGATTCACCGACTGCGTTAGACGAAGTCCGCGTCGAGTATATGGGCAAGAAAGGGCAGCTCACTGACCTTTTAAAAGGCTTAGGTAAGTTAGACCCGTCTGAACGTCGGGAAGCCGGACAGAAAATTAATGAAGCCAAGCAACAAGTGCAGACCAGTATCAATGCTCGTAAAGAGTTATTGAAAGCTGCTGAGTTAGCGCAAAAGCTGGAAGCTGAGCGTATAGACGTTACCTTACCCGGGCGGCATTCCTCGGTAGGCGGTGTGCATCCGGTTACTCAGACGATTCGCCGTATTGAGCAGTTTTTCGGTGATTTAGGCTTTAGTGTTAAAGAAGGCCCTGAAGTCGAAGACGGCTTTCACAACTTTGATGCATTGAATATTCCGGCGAATCACCCGGCACGAGCCGACCACGATACGTTTTATTTTACCCCCTCAACAATGCTGCGTACGCAAACTTCTGGTGTGCAAATTCGTACCATGGAAAATGAAAAACCGCCACTGCGGATCATTTCTCCGGGCAGGGTTTACCGGAACGACTACGACCAGACCCACACACCTATGTTTCATCAGGTAGAAGGTTTAATGGTTGATACTGACGTCAGCTTTACGCAGTTGAAAGGCATTTTAGAAGACTTTCTGAACCACTTTTTCGAAGAGTCACTGACTGTGCGTTTCAGACCTTCTTACTTCCCGTTTACCGAACCTTCAGCTGAAGTTGATGTCATGGGTAAAGACGGTAAATGGTTAGAAGTTTTAGGTTGCGGCATGGTGCATCCAAATGTACTTAAGGCGGTGGGTATTGACTCAGAAAAATACACCGGCTTTGCGTTTGGTATGGGCGTTGAGCGTCTTACCATGTTGCGCTATGGCGTGAATGATTTACGTGCGTTCTTCGAGAACGATCTGCGTTTCCTCAAACAATTTAACTAACGGGCAGTAAGCAATGAAATTCAGTGAACAATGGTTAAGGGAATGGGTTAACCCCGACATCAGCAGTCATGAATTGAGTGAACAGCTCAGTATGGCTGGTCTTGAAGTAGATGCTGTTGAGCCGGTTGCCGATGAATTCCATACTGTCGTCGTTGGTGAAGTGATTGAGTGTGGTCCTCATCCAGACGCAGATAAACTGCAAGTGACCAAAGTTAATGTTGGCGAAGACGAGCCGGTGGATATTGTTTGTGGCGCCTCGAACTGCCGCTTAGGTATTAAGGTTGCGGTAGCTAAAGTTGGCGCGGTATTGCCTGGTGATTTCAAAATTAAGAAGGCGAAGCTTCGCGGTCAGCCGTCAAACGGTATGCTGTGCTCGTTCAAAGAACTGGGTCTTATTGATGAGCACGACGGTATTATAGAGCTTCCGGCAGATGCTCCGGTCGGAGAAGATTATCGTAAATATCTGCAACTTGACGACAACAGCATCGATATTGACTTAACTCCGAACCGTGGTGACTGCCTGAGTATTCGTGGTATAGCCCGCGAAGTGGGTGTGTTGAACCGTTTGGATGTTAAAGTACCAGAGAGCAATAAAGTAGCGGCCAGTATTGAAGATACGCTAAGCATTACTTTGTCTGCTGCTGAGCAGTGTCCGCGTTATTTAGGCCGCGTTATCAAAGGTGTCGATTTAACTCGCCCAACGCCGGTATGGATGACAGAAAAATTAAGACGCAGCGGTATTCGTAGCATTGACCCGGTAGTTGACGTCACTAACTACGTGTTGCTTGAACTGGGTCACCCCATGCATGCATTTGACCTCGATTCACTTGAAGGGAACATCGATGTTCGCTTAGCCAAGCCTAAAGAAAAGCTTACTTTGCTTGATGATCAAGAAGTTGAGCTGGACGACGATACTCTGGTTATTGCTGATGAGAAAAAAGCACTAGCCATGGCGGGTGTCTACGGTGGTAAAAACAGTGGTGTAACAGAAAACAGCAAAAATATTTTTCTGGAAAGCGCGTTCTTTGCACCAGATGCCATCTTAGGGAAAGCACGCCGTTACGGTCTACATACAGATGCGTCACATCGTTATGAGCGCGGCGTAGACCCTCAGTTGCAACGTACGGCAATGGAAAGAGCGACAGAATTATTGTTGGCGATTTGCGGTGGTGAAGCAGGACCGGTAACCGAAGCGGTTGCAGAAGCATTCTTACCTAAGCGTGACGGTATTACCTTAAGAGCCAACCGATTGGCTAAAGTACTGGGTGTCAGCATTGCTAATGACAATGTCACTGAAATTCTTGAGCGTTTAGGCTTCGATGTTTCATTTGACGGTGAACAGTGGCAGGTGGGCATTCCGTCATACCGTTTTGATTTGAGTATTGAAGAAGACTTAATTGAAGAAGTAGCCCGGGTTTACGGTTATAACTCAATTCAGGCAGCTCCGCCGGCAGCGCAATTGCGCATGACTGAGCGTAAAGAAAGCCAGCTTAGCGCCCATCAATTGGTGGATGCTATGGTCAGCCGTGGTTATCAGGAAGCGATAACCTACAGCTTTGTTGATCCAAAACATCAGGCACTGATGTTTGATGAGACCGCAGCGCTGACTTTGCCACACCCAATTTCGGTTGATATGTCTTCTATGCGTGTAAGCTTATGGCCGGGATTAGTCGGCGCGGTTGCTCATAATCAGAAGCGTCAGCAGTCTGTTCTGGCTTTCGTAGAAACGGGTTTGCGTTTTATTCCAGACGAGTCAGCTGAAAACGGTGTTCGTCAAGAAGCGGTTATCAGCGGTATACGTTCTGGTAAAGCGCATTCAGAGCATTGGTCGGAAGGTGACCGTGCGGTTGATTTTTACGATGTAAAAGGCGATGTTGAAGCTTTGTTGGCTCAAACAGGCAATGCTGCAGCCTTTCGTTTTGTTGCATCGCAAAATCCAGCGCTGCACCCGGGGCAATCAGCGGCAATTTACCGCGGCTCTGAAAAAGTCGGTGATATCGGCGCTTTGCATCCTAAGTTTGATAAGGCTTTAGGGCTTAACCAGCGCACCTTTGTGTTTGAACTGGTGTTATCAGTCGTGACTGAGCGACCTTTACCGCAAGCTAAGCCGGTATCTCGTTATCCTTCTATTCGTCGCGACCTTGCTGTTGTGGTTGATAAAGACCTTGCGGCGGGTGAGCTGATCGCTGCGATGGAAAATGTTGGCGTAAAACAGTTAGTTGACCTAAACTTGTTTGACGTTTACATCGGTGATGGTGTGGCAGAAGGTAAGCAAAGCTTGGCTCTATCCGTTACTCTGCAAGATAGCGACAAAACTTTGGAAGAAGCGGAAGTCACTGAGCTTATGACTAAATTTATTGAGACATTAAAGAGTGAGTTTAATGCAACATTGAGGGATTAAACTATGGCGCTGACCAAAGCAGAACTGGCAGAAGTGCTGTTCGACAAATACGGTGTTAGTAAACAAGATGCCAAAGTGTTAGTTGAAGATTTTTTTGAAGAAATCAGAGTTGCTTTGGAAAAAGGGGAGCAGGTGAAGTTGTCCGGATTTGGTAACTTCGAACTGCGAACTAAAAATCAGCGCCCTGGGCGTAACCCGAAAACGGGCGAGGAAATTCCTATTTCAGCGCGTCGGGTTGTCACCTTCAAACCTGGTCAGAAATTTAAAAGTCGAGTCGAAAACGCAGAACCCGAGGATTAACCTCGGGTTCTTTTTTATTTGAGTCTGTACTTAGGCGCCGGAAATTAACGAAAGAAGAGCTGGCTAAAGGGATTCAGTAACCGGCTGATGCCTGAAGTAAAATGCAAGGGCGCGTCCAGCGTAGCCAGAGTTAAGCAGTCTTCATCCTGAGTTTCCGGAGTATGGGTACGACTGGGGTCTAACAAAATAAAATCACCGTCCCGGTACTCGCTCTGCTCGTCATTAAAAACACCATCAATAACCAGCGTCGCTTCTTTTCCTTTATGCGTATGCTCAGGGAGTTTTGCGCCTGGTGCCATGTAAATCAAGTTCGTCTGATTTCCATTGTCCAGAGTTAATGGTGCGCGCCAGAGTTTACCGACCAGTTTCGACCACTCACCAATGCGGTGACTATTGTGCGCCAGGGTACGAGGCAGTGTAAAACGACGACCTTCCAGAGAGAGCATCTCATTCGGTTGGTGTGCTTGTTTGTTACATGCAGAAGACGCGAAAATGGCTTCCAGCATTTGGTCACACTGAGACTTGCTCATTGTTGTACTGGCAACACTAACCAATGTATCCAAATTTTCTTCACACAGCTTCTGCTCAATCTCACACACGGTTTGACGACACGCTTTACACATATCAATGTGTGTGCCGACAACTAACGTCATTGCCGCGCTAAGATCGCCAGAGGCGTATTGATATAAAAGGCCTTCGCCTGGGTGTGATTTAATCATCATCGACTATCAACTCTTTCAATTTTTTTAATGCTAGACGAGTTCGGGACTTAATTGTCCCTAAAGGTACTCCCAGAGCGTCAGAGACTTCCTGCTGAGATTTACCTTCAATATAAATCTTCTCAATAACAACCCGTTGTGCATCGGGCAATTGAGCGTAATAAAAAGAAATTTCCTGCATCAGAACATCGTGATCCAATGCGTAACCGTCATCGAGGCTATCGTTCTGCTCGGAGAGAATCGGCCAGAGTTCATCAGCACTGATATCATCTTTGCGTTTTTTGTTCTTACGAAGCAAATCGAAGCGGATGTTACGAGCTATGGTAAATATCCAAGTAGAAGGAGAGCCACGGTCAGGCTTGAACAAGTGAGCTTTATGCCAGACGTTAGTCATGGTTTCCTGGACGAGATCCATAGCCGTTTGTTCATTACCAAATTGTCTTGTAGCGTAAGATTGTAGTTTTGGTGCAAATAACCTAAAGAGTTCACTAAAGGCAGCGCGATTTCTATTTTCTGCAATCTTTGCCAGCAGTTCCGCTGCTTTCTCGGCAGCGTCTGTCTGGGTGGTAGCCATAGACCCCCGTTTCGATGTTCTTTCTGACACCATTTGCATAATTAGACCTGCTTCTTTTCACACAATGTTCTAACTATTACGGGGTGTTGAGAAAATGGATCACCCAGATGGCAGAATGTTTACTCAATTAACGAATTAAGTCTAACAGATATTCTTTTGCTTTTAGACAACTTTCGCATCTTATCAGCTCTTGTTTTGTATAGACGTCCAGAGGCAGTATTTCAAGCCACCTTGAACAAACCCAGTCAAGCTTCTCGTAGCCGAGATCAGGTAACAACTCGGAAAGTTCCGGGTAGGTCTCAAAAGCTTCCTGTAATCGAGTCTTGAGTTTATCGGCTGCGTTATCCAGAGAAAGTTCAGGCCAGTTTTCGAGGTACTCTATTTTCCCAAACCTTAATTTATCGCTTTCAGACCAATGCTCGTCAATACGAACCCGACTTTTCCCTTCAACGGTTATACCGAGTAAGCCATCATCTCTTGGTTCAAAATCAATAATTTTCACGGTGGTGGCGTAAGGAAGAAGGTAATCGCTTGATGTCGTTGCATGTTCGTTGTTAAACATGGCCACCACAAACTCACTGTTATTTTGCAGACACTCTTTTACCAGCCTGGTGTAGCGCGGCTCGAACACCTTCAATTTCATGCGTCCGCCCGGCATTATATGCGAGGTAAGCGGGAATAGCGGTAACTGCTGATACTGCTGCATATAACCTCATTTGGCTAGTAGTTTGAACAATTAAGAAACATTACGTTGAGGTGGGTCTGGTTGGATCTTTTTTATCGAATAAATGCCAAACTATTTTTATCGATATACCGTACATTATCATCAGTGAAATTCAACAGGGGTTAAAATGGTAAAGTTAAAAGTGGGTATTAGTTCCTGTTTAATGGGCGACGAGGTCCGGTTTGACGGGGGACACAAGAAGTCCGCATTCTGTGTTGATGAATTAAGTCGACACATTGAACTGGTACGGTTTTGCCCGGAAGTTGGTATTGGAATGCCGGTGCCAAGACCGACTATTCGGCTTGAGCAACATGACGATGTACAGGCGGTAGTGCCCAAAACTGGTGAAAATGTTACGTCGCAGCTGGCAGCTTTTGCTGACAAGGTTCAGGTGAAAGTAGAACAGTTAAGTGGCTATATTCTATGCGCGAAATCTCCCAGCTGCGGTATGGAGCGGGTCAAGTTATATGATCCGGAAACCGGGCATGCACAAAAAGCGGGAATGGGAATTTTTGCCGCGCGCCTGAAAGAAAAGAATCCCGCTTTGCCTTTAGAAGAAGATGGCCGGCTTAATGACCCGCATTTACGTGAAAACTTTGTGATGCGGGTTTATGTGTTTAGTCAATGGAAAGAAATGACACAAAAACTTTCCAAACATCAGCTTTTGCAGTTTCACCAGCGCTGCAAGCTACTTTTGTTAGCTCATAATCAGCAGCGGTACCGCGAGTTGGGTAAACGCCTGGGGGAACAGGAAAGCATCGACAGTGCCTTCGCAGAGCAATATATCATTGATGTGATGGATGCTTTATCAAAACCGGCGTCGCGCAAGAACCACACCAACGTGCTCCAACATATTCAGGGGTATTTTAAAGCGGATCTTGCTCATGAAAGACGAGAAGAGCTGAGCGATATCATTCTGCAGTATCACGATGGCATTCTCCCTCTGATGTCTCCTCTAACGTTAATACGGCATTATTTGCGCGAGTTTCCGAAAGAGTACTTAGAAGGGCAATGGTATCTGACTCCGTATCCCGATGATTTAAAATTACGTTATGGGCTTTAGTGATGCGAGAAGCAATTTGGTTTCGTAGTGATTTAAGAATATTAGATAACCCGGCCGTGTTTTCTGCATGCCAGGGCGATGAGCCACCGTTGGCGATATTTTTTGTTTGCCCTGAAACTTGGAAAAGCCATGACTGGGCACCGATAAAAGTAGATTTTGTTTGGCGAAACTTAGACTGTCTGCAGCAGGAACTAGCCGAAAAGGGTATTGAACTGCAAGTGCAAGTAGTATCCAAATTCAGTCAGGTTCCGGGAGCTTTACGAGCCTTCTGCCGGGAAAATAGAATTGGCCGGGTACATATTAATGCGGAATATGCGCTGGATGAAAAGCGTAGAGACGCAGCTACCAATGCGGTACTAAGCAATGATGATATCGAATTGGTTTCGCATCATGGCAACTTGTTGGTGGCGCCCGGAGAGGTTAGAACACAACAAGGTGACTACTACAAAAAGTTCACGCCTTTTAACCGGCGTTGGCGACAAGTATTAAGCGAAAAAGCCTACAGCGAACCGCTGCAAATTAAATCTTTTTCTCCGGTAGCCACAAAAGGGCTCCCTGAATGCCCGCTGGAGAGAAAAGACTCATCTGACTGGAATGTCGGCGAGCAACAAGTTCTGGGGAAATTAGGGCAATTCGTCGGCCACAGTGTTGATGATTATCAACAAGCCAGAGACTTGCCGGCTGAAAACGGAACCTCACAACTTTCCGCTTATTTGGCGCAGGGGGTTATCGGGCCGCAGACCGCTGCTCGGGCATTACACAAGTTTTCGCCGGAGTTTCCGTTTGGACTTGCTTCCGGTGCCGATACCTGGCTAACCGAGCTGGCCTGGAGAGAGTTCTATCAGCATCTAATGTACTTTGTGCCGCGTTTATCAAAAGGGGAAAGCTTTCAGATTGAAACTGACAGCATTCAGTGGTTAGAGGACGATGATGCTTTTCAACGTTGGTGTGATGGTCGTACCGGGTATCCAATAGTTGACGCCGGAATGCGTCAGTTGACATCAACCGGGTGGATGCACAACCGCTTAAGAATGATCACAGCCAATTTTCTGGTAAAAGATCTATTAGTGGATTGGCGAAAAGGTGAAGCCTTTTTCATGCAGCATTTAATTGACGGTAGCTTTCCGGCAAACAACGGTGGCTGGCAATGGAGTGCTTCGGTCGGAACTGACGCCGTTCCGTATTTTCGTGTTTTTAATCCGGTTAAGCAAAGTGAGAAATTTGATCCTGACGGGCAGTACATTCGTAAATGGGTAGACGAGCTTAAGGAAGTACCAACAAAGTATATTCACTGGCCTCATAGTTGGCTTCAGCAACAAAGCAGTAATAACTATTGCGAACCCATGGTCGAGCACAAATTTGCTCGTGAACGATTCTTAACAACGTTTAAGCAGGTGAAAAATGGATAACAGTGAATTAGTCGAAAAACTCAAAGAATTCTACGATGAGCTGAAAACCGAAAACCTTGATGACCTGGATGAGTTATACCATGACGAAATTTCGTTTACTGATCCAATACAACATGTTGTCGGGCTGGATGATTTTCGCAAGTATCTAAAACACACAATGGAAAACGTTGAGTATTGTCACTTTGCTTTTGACGATGAATGCGTCGGAGAAGAACAGGCGTTTCTAACTTGGCAGATGCGCTACGCACACCCCAAGCTCGCCAATGGCATGGAAATTATTTTGCCGGGAGTTTCATATTTAACCTTTGAAGACGGCAAAATCAGAGAACAAAGAGATTATTACGACCTTGGCGCAATGCTTTATGAACACGTACCGCTAGTCGGTTATGTCATTGATAAAATTAAAAATAGGCTAACAGACGAATGAAAGTCTTAATTACTGGAGCTTCATCAGGTATTGGGCGTCAGCTGGCTCTGGATTACGCAGCCGATGGCAATGACGTTGTTGTGTGTGGAAGGAATAACGACGCACTGTCAGAGGTACAAAAACAATACCCTAAAAAAATAACCTGCAGCGCCTTTGATATTACCGACAAAGAGTCGGCAAAAAATGCGTTAGCGCAAATTAACGATATTGATGTTGCCATACTGTGTGCGGGGGTGTGTGAATACCTCGACGTTAAAGCGTTCGATGCGGATATGTTCGAGCGGGTGTTTAAAGTGAATGTGTTCGGCACAATGAATTGCGTGGAAGCTTTACTTCCTCAGTTCAGTGACTCGGCGCGTCTGGTCATTGTTGACAGCCTGGCGAGACTTCTCCCGTTTACCCGGGCTCAGGTTTATGGTGGCTCAAAAGCAGCAATGCACTATATTGCCCGGGGTCTGGAAGTTGATTTGAAACCTCGGGGAATCAAAGTTCAAACCGTATCGCCTGGGTTTGTGAAAACACCAATGACTGATGCCAATGATTTTGAAATGCCAATGCGCGTTGACGTTGAATTTGCGTCTAAGGCAATAATAAAAGGTATTGATAAGAACAAAAGGGACATCGCATTTCCGTGGCTATTTAGTAGCCTTCTGAAGTTAATGTCTATTTTGCCGGAAGGCTTACAAGTGAAATTATCAGAACAAATGGCAAGGAAGCAGTCGTCATGAAGATAGCCGTTATTGGAAGTGGTATTGCGGGCCTTACCAGTGCTTATTATTTAAGTCGTGAACATCAAGTCAGTGTATTTGAAAAAAATGACTATATTGGCGGGCATACCTGTACCAGTGATGTGAAAATTAATGGCAGTATGTATGCTGTGGACACAGGCTTTATTGTTTTTAATGATAAAACGTACCCACGCTTTAAACGACTGCTAACAGAGCTGAAGGTGGCCTGGCGCGACACTGAAATGAGCTTTAGTGTACGTGATCCTAAGTCGGGACTGGAGTTTAACGGACATAACCTTAATACACTGTTTGCGCAGCGAAAAAACTTGTTTAGCTTGTCTTTTTACCGTTTGTTACAGGGTATTTTGAAGTTTAATGCTGCCGCGAAAAATGCGTTAGAAGAGGATGTCAGCGAAGCCGACAATATCACCTTGGCAGAATTTCTTACTCGGCACGATATTCCGGAATCGGTCTCGCACTACTACTTATTACCAATGGTTTCGGCTATATGGTCTGCGAGTCTGGCCGATGCGAAGGATTTTCCTCTGGGCTTTTTCTTACGTTTTTTTGATAACCATGGGTTATTGAATGTTAGCGACCGTCCTCAGTGGCATACTTTGGTTGGCGGCTCTCACGCGTACATTCCAATGCTAACAGAGCCGTTTAAAGAACGGCTTGAGCTAAACAGTGACATTGTTGCGGTTAAGCGCCAACAGGAACAGGTTGTTCTTGTTTTTAGTAATGGCGAGGAACGGTATTTTGATGAGGTGGTTTTCGCCTGTCACAGTGACCAGGCGCTTGCTTTACTTGACGATGCCAGCCCCGACGAAAAACGTATTCTTGGTGAGATAAAATATTGCCCGAATGAGGTTGTTCTGCATACAGACGAGAATTTGTTACCCAGAAACCGACGTGCCTGGGCAAGTTGGAACTACCTGTTAAGAGAAGATAATGCAGCAGAAGAACAACCCAGTTCAGTGACTTATAATATGAATATTCTGCAAGGGTTGCAGTGTGATAAAACCGTATGCGTTACATTGAACAATACAGCTGCCATTGATTCTGATGAGATTATTAAAACCTTTACCTATGAACACCCGCATTATTCCGTTCAGTCTTTAAAAGCCAGAGCAGAACGAAATGCAATTTGTGGCAAAAATAGTACTCATTTTGTTGGCGCTTATTGGTATAACGGTTTTCATGAAGACGGCGTAAGAAGTGCCATTGATGTTGTTAACCGTTTGAATACTGCTGCGATTGATAACTCATGAAGAGCGCCATTTATTGGGGCGATGTTTTTCATGTAAGACATCGACCCAAACATCACGCTTTTAATTACCGTTTTCAACAATGGTGTATCGATTTATCTGAACTCGACCAAGTCAACTCTATAAGTCGCTGGTTATCCTGTAACAATTTTGCTCCCCTTTGGTTTCGTCGAAAAGACTATCTGAAAGATGAAGAGGGCAGTTTACAGCAGGCGGCACTGAAGAAAATGTCCTCCCTTACCGGAAAAGATTTAGCCGGTCAGGTTTTGTTTGTCGGTAACTTACGCACCTTTGGAATTTTTTTTAGCCCCATTAATTTGTATTTTCTTCGGCAGGAGAACGACGAATATACGTACATGCTAGCTGAAGTCAGCAATACGCCCTGGCTGCAACGCCATTATTACTTGGTCGACTTGTCAGAAGAGTCTCCGGAAACTGTCAAACAATTCCACGTTTCTCCGTTTAACCCTATGGATATGACCTACCACTGGCAGATAGAGCCACCCACCGAGAGTTTAAAAATCACTCTAAGCGCCCACCAGCAAGAGAAAGATTTTGTTGCTGGCATGAAATTAAATAGACAACCGCTAAACCGTAGTGAAGTTTACCGCGTATTAAGAACAACACCTGTTATGGCTCTGAAAATTATTGGGGGCATTTATTGGCAGGCGTTAAAGCTTTTTATCAAGCGGGTTCCATTTTACGGAAACCCTGGTAACTAAAATAATTAGAAGGCAGTTTGTATGTCCAGTGGTGAAACAACTATGGTAGCGCCTATTCAGTATGGTGTGTTGGATAAGCTTTTCCGTACTATCGCTTTTAAGCTACTAGCTCATTTGCAGTATGGGCAGTTGACGATAAAAGAGAAAGGCACGTTCATTGAAACTTTCGGGCATCCCGATAAAGACCTGAACGCTGAAATTGACGTGAAGGATTCGTCTTTTTACCGTCGCCTGGTTACTGGTGGCAGTATTGGTGCAGCCGAGTTGTATATTGATAAGCATTGGGATACTCCCGATTTAACCTCGGTTATTCGTATTTTTGCCCGTAACTTACCGGCCTTAGATAAACTAGAAACGCGACTGGCCTGGTTAACTTTTCCCTTTAACAAATACCAGCACTGGAGTAATCGTAACCATAAAGGACAGGCAAAAAAGAATATATCAGCCCACTATGACCTGGGTAACGAGCTTTATACCCGTTTTCTTGATAGCGCAATGCAGTATTCCAGTGGCTTATTTAAAGAGTCCACAGATTCACTGGAGCAAGCTCAGTGCAATAAAATGCAGCGCTTATGCGATGCGCTTGATTTAAAAGCGCAAGACCACTTGCTGGAAATAGGCACAGGTTGGGGCGGTCTGGCCATTTATGCGGCAAAAAATTATGGTTGCCGGGTAACAACGACGACAATTTCAGATGAGCAATTTCAGTACGCTAAGCAGCAAGTTGAAGCGGCGGGCTTGTCCGACAGAATTGAACTGTTGAAGCGTGACTACCGTGACTTAGAAGGGCAGTACGACAAGTTGGTCTCGGTTGAAATGATAGAAGCGGTAGGAAAGGAGTACTTACCGACCTTCTTCAAAACCTGCAACAAACTGTTAAAAGAAGACGGAAGAATGTCGTTACAGGCTATCACCATTGCCGACCAACGAGCGAAATCCTATGCTCGCTCTGTAGATTTTATTCAAAAGCATATTTTTCCCGGTGGTTTCCTTCCGTCTTTAAGCCAGATGACGCAACTGTTTACACGCTACACCGACTTGGTTGTACGTGACGTGCACGACTTTGGTCTGAGTTACGCAAAAACCCTGAGACAGTGGGAAGAACGGTTTAACGCCCACGAAAGCGAGCTCGAAAAGCTTGGCTACGATGAACGCTTTTCCAGACTTTGGAATTACTATTTCAGCTATTGTGAAGGCGGCTTTCTGGAACAACGGGTATCGGTTGTTCAGGTTACCGCCAGCAAATCGCAGGCCTACTAATGACTTCTATTCAGCATAAAATTGTCAGTTTTGTTCTGTTCAATGCGCTTTGGTTAAGTGCTGTTTCCGGCCGCGAGAACTATATTGTGCTTAGCGGTGTTTTATTAGCCTGGGCGTTATCGATTTTGCCGGAGGATACTTTCCTTTGTGGCTGGTCATGCTGTGGCTGGGTTTTTCATCTATGGCGCCGGTAGCACTGGACTGGCTTGCACCTAAACCCATAGTTGCGATCCTGCTCGGTGCCGTTTCAGGCCCCTTAAGCTATGTTGCAGGAATAAAGCTTAATGCAGCAACCGTTGACTCAATGCCCATTGTTATTGCCTGTTATGCCGCCGTATGGGGACTAATGATGGCGTATTTTGTTTTTTCCATGTCACCTAAGAAAGAACAGGGAGTGTAGAGTATGAGATTCATTTTATGCGGAATTATTGCGCTTTTCAGCCTTAGTTCCTATGCCACTGAATGCACCGATTCCGTACCCGATGACTTTTCTAAAGTTGGGCAAACTCGGCTCAGTGTGTATTTCTGGGACGTTTATGACGCCACTTTATATAGCCCTTCAGGTAAGTATCAACAGGACGAACGACAAGCTCTGTTACTGGAGTACCTGCGTGATATTAAGGCGAAAGATCTTATAGAAACAACGGAAGAAGAATGGCAGAAGCTGGAGCTGAATAGCGATAAACATGAGCAATGGCTGGAAAAACTGGACTCCATCTGGCCTGACATTAAAGAGGGCGACTGCCTGCTCTTAGTTGAAAAGAAAGATGGAACAGCAGAATTTTACCAAGGCGATAAGTTGCTGGGTGAAATTGAAGATAAAGATTTTACCGAGCAGTTTTTAGCTATTTGGCTGTCGGAAAATAGCCGCTTTGAATCTGAGCGCAATGAACTCATTGGGGAGAAATAAAAATGAAGACTTTAAAAGTTTTGGGCTTCACCGTTTTACTCAGTTTACTTGCGGCGTGCTCAACCGGCATTGATGCCTATAAATCAGCAGAGCCGAAGTTAAAGCTTGAAGAGTTCTTTAACGGTGAACTGGTTGCTTACGGTATGGTTCAGGACTACAGCGGTGAAGTAATTCAGCGTTTCGAGGTAACCATGACAGGTACCTGGGAAGGTAACGAAGGCGTTCTTGATGAACATTTTACTTATGCCGATGGTCGTGAGCAGCAACGCGTCTGGCACATAACGAAAACTGGCCCGAATAGTTATGAAGGGCGTGCAGACGATGTTGAAGGTGTTGCTAAAGGTACAACAGCAGGCAATGTTCTTAACTGGGAGTATCAACTGGAAGTTGTGGTAGACGGCGAGCCACTGATATTGACGCTGGATGACTGGCTGTATCTTATTGATGAGAACAATATGATCAATCGTACCGACATGTCTAAATGGGGCTTCCCTGTTGGTGAGATAACGCTCTATATTGGTAAGAAATAAATATCAAGAATCTCTGTCGGTGACCGATAATAGGAGTATAATCCTGATATTGATATAGCCTTATAAGGTTTAGGGAAACGGCAGTGGCAATTAATTATCCGACATTTTCTTATAACAACCCCCGCATACAAGGGCAGACGATTTTTATTAAGCGTGGACCGCATCAGGGGAAGTTAGGAATTATAGCAAAAACACTGGATAACGACCGCTTCCTGGTGTCTCAGGCTGACTTTGGTTCTGAAAAAGTCATTTTCAAACGTAGCGACTTTTTAGTGCATCGTTATCGTAAAATTAGAGTTCCAATAGACCGCGTTGCCGGCAAAAATCCGGACGTCCTATAACGAAAAAAGCGACCATGAAGGTCGCTTTTTTTACTTCTAGCGGTGGCTTACGCACTGCCTCGGGGTAAACGACAATCACTGTCTTTAGCTTCTAACTTTTGCTTCCACAGTTCTTTTGCGGTTAAGCCGCCAGAGCTGGATTTTTTCGCTGGAGATTGCTTAGCTGAAGATTTCTTCGCAGCAGGCTTTTTAGCTGCTGGCTTGTTAGTCTCAGTTTTTTTAGCCGCAGGCTTTTTGGCTTCTGCTTTTTTAGGCTCCGTTTTCTTCGACTCCGACTTTTTAGGCGCAGCCTTTTTCTCTTTACCAAGCGCTTTTGCGTCGTCAGCTAATTGACTCAGGCGTACATTTTTGCCTCCATCAACGCTATACCAGCCGTTACTGCTTTCAATTTTAGGCTTTTTACCGTGAGCTTTTTGATAAGCTTCCGTATATTCAGCGATTACCTTATCTTTGTCCAGGTTGCTCATTCAAGTGTTCCTTTATTCAAGGTTTGGTTTAAAAGTATTGTATAAAAATGCTTCGCTATTCGTTTATACCGTTTTTTCGGATTATTGTCTAATTTCGGGTAAACTGAGGCCATTCAGCAAAGCAATTTGGTTTTTAGATATGCCGATAAATAGAAATGAATTACAGAATTATCTTAATGAGCTATTAAACAGTGAGCAGATTAAAGATTACTGTCCCAATGGACTGCAAGTAGAGGGTAAATCTGAGATCCGCAAAGTAGTCAGCGGGGTAACCGCTTGCCAGGCGTTGGTTGACAGAGCAGTCGACGAGAACGCCGATGCGATTTTGGTTCATCACGGCTATTTTTGGAAGGGCGAACCGGCGGAAGTTGTCGGAATGAAAAAGCGGCGCTTACAGCAGTTGTTGAAGCATGATATCAATTTATTTGCCTATCACTTACCACTCGATGTTCATCCTGAACTGGGAAACAATGCGCAGTTGGCCAAACTGATGAATTGGCAATTCGATGGGCCGGTGGATCCTTCTGATCCGGCATGCCCGCTGGTAACCGGTCAGTTAGCTAAAGCCGTTTCATGCGATGAATTTGCCAGTGAATTAGAGCAACGGTTAGAGCGGCCGCTGGTTTGTCGCGTGAATAGCTTAAACAAAATTAAGAAAGTTGCCTGGTGCACCGGTGGCGGGCAAGGTTTTATTGACCGGGCGGCCCTGCTTGGTGTCGACGCCTTTATTACCGGTGAAGTCTCAGAGCCGACTATTCACAGTGCCCGCGAGCAGGGTATCGCATTTTTTGCTGCCGGGCATCACGCCACCGAGCGTTACGGCGCAAAAGCGCTGGGCGAGCACTTAGCAAATCAGTTTGAACTGGATGTTAAGTTTATTGACATTGACAGTCCCGCCTGATGAAAAGAAGCCTTTAATGAATAAAAAGAAACAAGAACGTGGCGATTTTAGCGGCATTAGCCAAAAGTTCTCTAAATCCATTTATGACACCACTAAAGGGCAACTCAGGGTTGAGGTGCTCAAGCGCGATTTAGCGCCGCTGTTAGCGACTGAGCCATGTTTAGTGCTTGATGTAGGAGCCGGCCTTGGTCAGGTAAACCAGTGGTTTCAGGAAAAAGGCTTTGCGGTCGTGCATTTTGATCTTTCAACCGAAATGGTTGAAGAAGCTGAGCGCCATCACAAAGCGGCAGGCCTGGGGCATAAGTGCAAATATGTTTCAGCCAGCTTAACGGAGCTTGCTAATCAGCAGCCGCTAAGTCAATACGATATTATTCTCTGCCATGCCGTGCTGGAATGGCTGCCAGATACCGAGCTCGCCATTCATCAATTGGCTTCATTATTAAAGCCTGGCGGCAAGCTTTCGCTAATGTTCTATAACTACCATGCCAAGCTTTTTGCCAATGCCATTTACGGCAACTTTGATTATATTGAGCGCGGACTGAAGGTGAAGAAAACCGTACGCTTAAGCCCGCAAAACCCGGCGGTACCGGAACAGGTTGATGGTTGGCTAAAGGCCGAGGGCTTAAAGGTACAGCAAAAGACCGGTGTTCGTTGTTTTCATGACTACTTACGCGACCTAACTCATCAGCAACGGTTTGATGAGTTGCTGGCACTGGAGATGAAATATAATCAAATGTCCCCTTATCGTGAGCTGGGGCGTTATCAACACTGGCTTATAGAAAAACCGAATTGTCAGGAGGAATGACTATGTCAAAGCAATGTGCATTTATTGGATTAGGCGTTATGGGTTACCCAATGGCCGGTCACTTACAAAAAGCGGATCATAAGGTAACGGTTTATAACCGCACTCAGGCTAAAGCCGAAAAATGGGCAAAGGAATACTCCGGACGCTGCGAACCAACGCCGGCTGAAGCGGTTAAAGAAGCTGACTTTGTTATGGTTTGTGTTGGTAACGATGACGATGTACGCAGTGTATTTTATGGTGATGACGGCATCTTGGCGAATTTAAAACCCGGAGCTGTTGTTGTTGACCACACTACGGCCTCTGCTGAATTGGCACGAGAGCTGGAACAAGCCGTAAATGAAAAGCAGGGCAGTTTTTTAGATGCGCCGGTTTCAGGCGGCCAGGCCGGAGCAGAAAACGGTGTTCTAACGGCGATGGTGGGTGGTGAACAACACACTTTTGAAGCTGCGGACGAGCTTTTCCAATGCTATGCCAAAACTCGTCAGCTGATGGGGCCTGCCGGTAGTGGACAATTAGCAAAAATGGTCAATCAGATTTGTATTGCCGGCGTTTTGCAAGGCTTGTCTGAAGGGCTTCAACTGGCACGTAAAGTCGGCTTAGATCCTGATAAGCTTATTGCGGCTATTAGTCAGGGCGCTGCAGGCTCCTGGCAGATGGAAAATCGCTATAAAACCATGTGGGATAACCACTACGAGCATGGCTTTGCTGTAGACTGGATGCGTAAAGATCTAAAAATAGCCTTGGCTGAGGCCGACCGTCAGGGCTTGTCGCTGCCGGCGACTGCATTAGTTGACCAATTCTATGCTGACGTTCAGAAAATGGGTGGCAGTCGCTGGGATACATCGAGTCTTCTGGCTCGTCTGGAAAAGTAGCCTGATGCTATTGCATCAGGTGAGGTGATCCGTAACAACCGCGATGCTGCTGCCTTCTTACGTAATAACGTCAAGCTACATAGAACTCACCAGGCTACGGACATTAAAAAAGGAGACTCAAATGAGTCTCCTTTTTCCGTTTTAGCAGTATTGGCTTATCTGAAGCCTTTACGGCGTAATGCGTTAGTACTGAAGTCTTCACGGTTTGGAGAAATATCCCATTCCATGTAAGTACTCTCTTCATTACCCAGACCCAGAGAAATATAACGTCCAGAGTCTAAGTCATATAACGCTTCTGCAGCCATCCACGGAACGTCCTGGTTATAGAACTGAGTATTCAGAGCTTCACCAACACGCCATAGTTCACCGCGTCCGTCGTAGTGATCAACTAGTGACGCTGTCCAGGTATCTTCATCAAGGTACATTGTACGCTTAGAGTAGATATGGCGTTCACCGTCTTTAAGACTACCTTCAACCACCCAAACACGGTGTTTTTCATAACGGATCAAGTCCTGATTCATATGACCAGCTTTAATGATTTCGTCATAACTCAGTTCAGGATCCATGATCTTGAAGTTGTTGTAAGGAATATAAACTTCTTTCTTACCTTTTAATTCCCAGTTGTATTTATCTGGTGCACCGTTGTACATATCCAGGTTATCAGAAGTACGTAGGTCATCTGCTGCAGTGCCTGGTCCGTCATAAGCAACGTTAGGTGCACGACGAACGCGACGCTGACCGGCATTATAAATCCATGCGCGACGTCCTTCTTTTACCTGGTTAATGGTTTCATGAACCAGCAAAACCGTACCGGTTAAGCGAGAAGGAGCTTCAACTTCCTGCATAAAATAAAACAGAACGTTGTCGTCAGCTTCCTGGCGACCGGTTTCTAAGTACTCAGGGAATACCAGGGTTTCCTTAAGTTCTACTGTGGTGTAGTTACCATTAGACAGAACCGGGAACTGCGCTACGTTACGAGTAACTGCACCGCCACGGTAACGAGTAATATGGTTCCATACAGCCTCTAACCCATTTTCCGGGATAGGGAACGGAATGGTGGTATCAAAGTTTTCGACTCCGTTACCACCGGCAACCATTTCTGCATTTTCTGCGTTGGATTTAATTTTAGGCCAAAGTTCGTCCGGATAGGTTGCCGAACGACGGGTTGGATACACAATCATTTTATAGTCTGAGTACTTATCGAACATCGCGATTTGGCCTTCGCTCAGATGTTCTTTGTGCTCATCCAGGTTATCGTGAGTGATGGTAAACAAAGGTTTATCATCAGCATACGGGTCATTACCGCGAACAACTTCAACCGCGTGATCGGAGTAACCACCATCCCAGGCGGGGATAGAGCCGTCGGCATTTGCCGCTTTTTCAGCACCAATAGGGGTTAGGTCCTGACCAAGCCGTGCGGCTTCTTCTGGTGATACTTTAGCCGCAACGCTCGCGGAAATCACCGATATGGCAAAAACGCCAGCTTTTAGCATCAGTTTATTCATTATAATTTTCCTTGTTGTTCTACTTTCCAACATCACTTTGCCAGAGGACTGACCTCTCAAGCAATACTTTAACGAAAAAAAGCACGAATTTAACGAAAAAAGGTTTTCAAATTATCTTGAGCTTATACAATCCTATGACATTTTTAGTACCCGGGAGGTTCCATGCGCTTGTCTTTAACCCCATTAGGGGTGTTGTTGGGGGCTATTTTTAGCACCACAGTGCTCGCACAGGATAGCGACACAACAACAATTACTGATTACGACGTGATCAGTGCACCAGCATTGTCATCAGACAGAATTAAAAGCGAAGTACTTATTGAAGTGACGACTGTTGGAACGCGACTTATAGCCGTCGGTGCGCATGGAAATATTATCTGGAAAGAGAGTGATGACTGGCAACAGGCAGAAGTAGATACCAGCGTACTTTTAACCAGTATCGCTTTTGCTGACGAGCAAAATGGATGGGCGACCGGGCATCATGGTGTCATTATTAAATCAGAAGACGGCGGTAAAAACTGGAAACGTCAATTAGACGGCTTCGAACTGATGACATTAGAAGAAGGTTATTTTGAAAAGCGCATTGAGAAACTGAATGAACAACTCGAATCAACTGACGATGAAGACGTTATCGGTGAACTGGAGTGGCAGCTTGAAGAGGCTCAGTTTCAGATCAGTAATATAGAGGCAGCAAGAGAAGAAGGCCCCAGCAAGCCCTTTTTAGATCTTTACGTTAAAGACAGTCAGACTGTGCTGGCGATAGGCGCTTATGGTACCTTCCTTAAAACTGAAGATGGCGGCGAAAGCTGGCAGGTTATCTCGGGTCGTTTGGAAAACCCGGGTGGTTATCATTTGAATACCATTTTTGGTCAGGGTGACGACTTATATATTGTCGGGGAAGCCGGACTAGCTTTTGCGAGTTACGACGGTGGTGAGAGTTGGGAGACTCTTGATTCTCCTTATCGCGGTTCGCTGTTTGGCGGACACCTTGATGCCGAGGGCCGTGTTTGGGTTTATGGCTTACGCGGCAATGCTTTTGTCTCAGACGATAAAGGACAAAGCTTTACAACCGTTGATACAGGCACCAGAGTTAATTTGTCGGCAGGAACCAACACTAACAAGGGTACTCAGCTAATTGTTGGGCATTCCGGAACCATTCTTGAGATTGATGACCAGTTAGAAGTAAAGAACCGGACACATCCGAGCGGTTCGGTTATGACTGATATTATTGAAGTAGGCGACGGTGAGTGGATTATGACGGGCCGCAGTGGTTTGTTGCACTGGCCGGCCAAAATCACTGAAGAAGAAGCATTAGCAACGCAACAAGGAGCGCAGTAAATGGATAATCCGAGTGCGAATAAACCAGCAGGACTGCTGGAGAAGCTATTATTCACGGTACGGGCTCCCTGGCTAATTGTCTTTTTGTTACTAACCTTGTTCCTGGGTTATCACGCGTCACAGGTTCGTCCCGATGCCAGCCTGACCAAGATGATCCCGACCAACCATCCGTTTATTCAAAATTATTTTGATTATCAGGACGACTTAGCCAGTTTGGGGAACGTTGTCCGGGTGGCGGTTGAAAATAAAGACGGTGATATTTTTGAGGCCGATTTTCAACAAGAGCTGCAAAAAATAACCGACGAAATCTTTTTTATTCCGGGCGTCAACCGCTCCGGGCTTCGTAGTTTATGGACTCCCAATGTCCGCTGGATGGAAGTAACCGAAGAAGGTTTTGTTGGCGGCCCGGTTATTCCCGATGGTTATGACGGCAGCGAAGAGTCCTTAGATCAACTAAGAACTAACGTTCTGCGTTCAGGTGAAGTAGGGAACCTGGTTGCCAATAATTTTGAATCAACCATCGTCTATATTCCGCTGGATGAAGTTAATCCGGAAACCGGTGAAAAGCTCGATTATCAGGAGTTCTCTGAAAAGCTGGAAACGCTGGTTCGTGACAAATACCAAAGTGATGATATTGAAATTCACATCACTGGTTTTGCGAAACTGATAGGCGACCTTATTGAAGGTGCCGAGCAGGTTGGTTTGTTCTTCCTGTTGGCTATCGCTATTACGCTGGTCATGCTTTACCTCTATAGCCGCTGTTGGCGCAGTACCTTTATGGTGCTTAGTTGTTCAATTATCGCGGTAGTGTGGCAACTGGGTATTATTGAACTTATTGGCAGCGGTATTAACCCGTACTCAATGCTCGTACCATTCCTGGTGTTCGCCATAGGGGTATCACACGGCGTACAAATTATTAATGCCATTGGCTCTAACCGGGTTGCCGGGCTTGATAAAGTTGCTGCCGCTCGCACAGCGTTCCGCGGTCTGTATATTGCCGGGTTAACCGCTCTGGCCAGCGACGCCATTGGCTTTACGACCTTGATGGTTATTGATATTGAGGTAATCAAAGAACTGGCAATAGCCGCTAGTATTGGTGTTGCCGTGGTGGTACTGACCAACCTTGGTTTATTGCCTATTTTGATGTCTTACCTGGGAACGTCAGACAACGGTGTTGCTTACCAGAAGAAAATAAAGGACGAGCGTCATCCGCTGTTTGATTTCTTTGCTAAATTTACTCAGCCTAAATGGGCGTATTCAGCGCTAGTTATTGCTCTTGTTATGCTGGCCTGGGGCTTAGTCAATAGTCAGAATATGGCAATTGGTGACCTTGATAAAGGCGCGCCGGAATTGCGCCCTGACAGTCGCTACAATCAGGACAATGCCTTTATTGTAGAAAACTACAGCTCCAGTACCGATATCTTTGTGGTTATGGCAGCTTCTGCGCCTGAGCAATGTATTGCGTACGATAATCTCGAAATGATGGAACGTTTTAGCTGGCATATGGAAAACACCAGCGGTGTTCAGGACGTTAAATCTGTCGTCTACGTTTCTAAAATGGGCATGTTTGGTATTAACGAGGGTAACCTTAAGTGGTTTAGCTTAAACCGTAACAAATACGTTACTAACGCCTCGTTAAGCCGTATTCCGGATGGTTTGATCAATAACGATTGTTCAATGGCGCCGGTCATTATTTACCTGGACGACCATAAAGCTAAAACCTTAGAGAATGTCGTTGGCTCGGTTAATGAGTTTAACCAGAACTATCAGCAGGAAGGTTTAGAACTGTTGATGGCAGCGGGCAACTCGGGTATTGAAGCGGCAACTAACTCAGTTATAGAAGCAGCGCAGAATAAGATGCTGCTATGGGTTTATGGCGTTGTTATCGTGCTGTGCTTTATTACCTTCCGTAGCGTTCGTACCGTAGCCTGCATTGTACTACCGCTGGCCTTTACTACTGTTATGAGTCAGGGACTAATGGCGGTGTTAGGCATAGGCATTAAAGTGGCTACCTTGCCAGTTATTGCTTTAGGGGTTGGTATCGGTGTCGACTACGGCATTTATATCTACAGTAAAGTGAAAGAGGGCTTGCAACAGGGCATGTCGTTGCAGGAAACCTACAAGTACTCACTGGATAACACCGGCAAGGCCGTTGGCTTTACTGGCTTGACACTGGCCATAGGTGTCGCCACCTGGATATTCTCACCCATTAAATTCCAGGCCGATATGGGCATTTTGCTAACCTTTATGTTCCTGTGGAATATGCTGGGCGCACTTATCTTAATTCCGGCACTGGCAAGGTTGTTCAGAGTGGGGAATAAAAAAGCGTAACTTGCTTATTCAAAAGATAAATCAGTGATATTAGGCGTCGGCTTTTATTAAGTCGGCGCCTTTTCTTTTATTACAATACTGGGCTACTAAAGCGATGCGGCGTAGTCATACAGTGATTTTAGCAACCGCAGCTTATGCGCATCTTCCTGATGCTGATTTGCTAAATCCTCAAGCTTCAGTGCAAAGTCCTCTGCGGACAATAAGCCTTCTGGCGGCTCAATTAAGCGCTGTTGACAAAACAGACGCCACTTATTTAGCTCTTTGTCGCTAAGAGTCGACGGGTAGTTTCGTGCCCGGTAACGGAACAGCAGTGCAGGCATACGCTTGTCCTGAAAGTCCAGCTCCAGACCGGCCAGTTGGTGTGGCTCTGACGAACGGATAATCTCCATATGCTTTTTATCCTGAGGAGAGAAAAAGCCATCGTATATCTGTTGGTCAACGTCGGTTCTGGGCGCGAACTCTTTGGTTTGTTCAAACACCTGCATGAGCTTGTCACGGAAGTCGCTATTTTCCTGCAACCATTTTGCGTTTGTCTCCAGGGCGGCTGTATCTAATGCGGCACTATCAGCAGCTTCCGCAGAAATGGTTTTAATGGGCGCTAAGAAAGGACAGCGACCCAAGTGAATATTTTGTATGCCACTCTTCTGTAAGCCTTGCTCTTCCAGTTCTCTACGGCTGGTGTAGGTTAACTCCGTTAATTCTTCTACCGATTTATCGGCAAAATCCATGGGCGGAACGCGCAAGTCCCAGGCAATGACGTTGCTATTTTGTTTAGGATGAAAGCCCAGCGGCAATATAGCCGACAAATAGCGGTTAGCCGTACCGTAAAACCCACTGACATGGGCCAGCGGTTCCGGAGCCTGCCAGTTAAACAAGTTCAGTAGCTTTTGTTTACGGCGAATACTGTAAGCCCACTGCCACAGCTTAGGCTGTTTTTCGCTGATAAGTTTTGCCAGACCAATGGTCGCGTAAACGTCTGACATAGCATCGTGCGCCTGACCGTGCTCAATGCTATTCGCAACACTCAAGTGCTCCAGTTTTAGACTGGGTTGTCCGTCAGAATTCTCCGGCCAGTTAATACCGTCAGGGCGTAGAGCAAAACAGGCTCTCACCACATCAATTAAGTCCCAGCGTGAATTGCCGTTTTGCCAGCTGTATTCGTAAGGGTCATAAAAGTTGCGATAGAACAGCAAACGGGTGACTTCGTCATCAAAACGAATGTTGTTGTAGCCAATAATGGTGGTATTGGGCTTTTGAAACTCATTTGCTATGGCTTTGCTGAACTCGGCTTCACCGACACCTTGCTTCGCAGCAAGCTGCGGGGTTATACCGGTAATTAACGTGGCTTCCGGATTCGGCAGAAAGTCCGGTGTGGGCTGAGCGTAAAGTGTTAGCGGGCGGCCGATAACATTAAAATCAGTATCTGTGCGCAAGCCGGCAAACTGTGCAGGGCGATCCACTAAAGGGTTAGCGCCCCATGTCTCATAATCGTGCCAGTAAAAGGTTTCTTGTTCGTTTTGTGCCATAAGCCTAGCTGCTCAACGGAAAAGGAAAACTATAGCACGAGCCCGCAGATAAATTCAGCCACTCACTCTCTTTCAATCTCAATCTATTAACCAACGTAGTTCCTATGTGATAGCTCGGATTGCTGGCAGTAGAAAGTATCTGGTATTAGTTCTGAACTATGCAGCTATAAAAATATGAAGTTTGACTTATAGACTTATCGATGCTTGTATGTATCGAGATGTTGTTTTTTTGTTTTAATTCGTTTTTTAGATTATAAAAAAGGAAAAATTATGAAAATCTATTCATTAGTTAGCGGAGTAGCGATTGCCACTGTCCTTGGTTTTTCGCCTCTTGCTGAAGCAGCAGATCCTGACGTTATAGCATTTACCTGCGATGATTGTAGTTATACTGAGGCCAAAAATATCATCAGAGATCGGACTATTCCGAGTTTCCATTGCACGTCAGGTAATCCTGATGAAATCATAACTATTGGGAACCAGGTATGTCATAGCCAACCCGTGTTTAGTGCGGTATTGAATAAGTCTACAGGTACGCTTTGGGGGTTTCGCTCTAGCCACACTAATCAAGGGGGGACACCAATGACTATGCAACTGCAGGTTGAGCAGCATAATCATAATTCTACTATTAAGAATATGATTAGAGACGGCGTGCAGTACACTGAAGATTTATCAGGAGCACTTCAAAACGTTGCGAGTAAGGTTAGTGATTCATTTGCTACAGCAACTGCTTATGAGCAATGGGTTAATGGTCAAAGCCCATCTATGGTCAATGTGGCATCGACTACCAACTCATCTTCTGAATTTTCTTGTACGGAAAGTTCTGAATACCAAGCCGTGAAAGCAGCTACTTCCGGGGAATTTAAGAATAGGTTAAGAGCAGAAATAAATGAGGCTTATTTGGATGAAAACTTACAACGAACGGATGACTTTGATGATTTTCAATTCAATGGTTTCGGTTTAGGACTACAGAAGTCAGGATTCTCTGTCTCAATCAGCTGGGATAATGAATTGGTTGATAAAACAGCATTCTTCACTTTCTTAACTCCCGATCCGTTAGCGACGGAGGACAACCAAGAACCGTCAGTAGTTGCATTTAAGTTGTCGCCTATCAGTAATGGCATCTCAATTAGTTTAGATGCAACGAAAACCCATATCAGCGGAAATTATTGGTCAGTTATGACTGATAGCTCAGTTACATCGCTGGAAGTTTCACCTTGTGCCGCTGAGGCTCTTGAAGATGCATTTGGTACGCCGACGACATCCGGTCCAAGTGGCGGCGGCGGTGGTGGTAATTATATCCCTCCATCTAATGGTGGTGGCACCTCACTACCTGGAGTTGGTGGCGGTGGAGGTGATGGCTGGGACAGCCAAGTTTGCGATAAACACTACTATGACAGCGAAGGAAATAAAGTTATTACGATAAAGGTAATGTGTTAATCAGTTGCTTAGAACTTATTGGAAGGCGGCTAGTTTAGCCGCCTTTACATCGAGCTTCCCCCATTTGCTCTAGCCGATGTTGAACGATTATAGCAATTTATAGCCCTGCACAGGCGACGGTTACAATCTCTTCTGGTTTAGTGTCTAAAAACGTCACATAGACAGTTTTTTCTTTTCCAAAATCCTCAACTGACATTAGTTTTTCACCTGCGTACAGGGGATCCTATTACGTTTTTGTCAAAATTAGTGATGGTAATTTAACAAAAACTATTGATGTGAAGGAAGGTACGCCTATTTTTCATAACAGCGGCAACCTTTACCAGGAGGCGGACCTATAGAAATACACTGATAGATCTATAGTTCTTGATAAGTGCGCATAAAAAGCCTAGTGGGGCATCTCTACGTCTATAACTCTAGTTACATAAACATCGTAATAACGTTCATGTCGCCTTGTCAGCTCCGCTCTTTCAACCGCGGTCTCGTAATCAATGTAGTTCTTAGCGCCAATTAGGTCTGTTTCCTTGTCAGCAAAAACCACGTAGTAAATTTCTCTTTGAACATCTCTCATCGTTTCTTCCTGTATATTGGAAGAGCGTTTATCCGGATAAAATAACTAGGTGGCCATCCCCAGCTATGCTCGTGTTTTAATCAGTGCACGAACCAATCATTTCACAAAAATTGGTGCATTTTTCTTTGTCGCCTCAAAGACTTCAACTTTAATAACTTTTTCGCGTTAAAGGCTGAATTTAAGACGCATTTAATATATCCAGTCGCTCGTCAGCGACGGAATATGAAACGCACAAATGCGTGATCACGCTGCCGGTTGGTATTAAAACGCTTTACTAATTGAAGCGAGACTACATATTGTAAGAACGACAAATGCTAAAACCGCAGTCTTGATTTTACGCTTTTGTTTGCGTTCACGTTTTGATTCTCGTTTGCGCATAAATACCTCCTTTTTAGTTAGTGGAAGCACTATGATGACACCCAAAAAGTTGATGGAGCCGCGATTAGGTGGCTAATTTGGGGGGTAATCGCTGGCGCAACGGTTTTATGAGCCGACATAGTGTCTTCCAGTGGGTTAATTGAGTAACTATTGTTGCGCGGATTCGAGTGGTTTTTGTTCCGCAGAGAGAGGGAATTTCGTCGGTCTGCGAGTTTTTTTGAAAAACTTTAGTTAGCTGAGAAATAGTTACAGCAGCGGGGAAAGCTAATATACTTAGCTTTTATTCTGGTTTATTACATCACTAGCTTTCGATTCTGATGTAAGCACGCTGTCGATATTACCTTTTATTTGGAAAAGGCTATAGACAAGTAAAGCAACAGATAAAACAGCGAAATAAAGGGCTGCTCCAGCTGTCCATGGGGAGTTGATGAATCCCAGTGTGAACGAGAGTGTTCAATATTCTGTGTCAGCCAATTTTTCATAAATCTATGTGGCCATCCAGTCGACCTTCAAAGTGGATGGTTAGCTGAGACAGTGTCAGATTCCAGTTCTGCACCGGATGCGACCAGCGCTCAGTTGCTTTTAACATACCCGCGTACAGTAGCTTAAGCAAGCTACTCTCATTGCTAAAACCGCCTTTGGTTTTGGTCAGTTTTCGGAACTGGCGGTGTACCGCCTCAACGGCATTGGTTGTGTAGATAACGGTTCGAACATAATCCGGATACTTAAAATACGCTGAGAGTGTCGCCCACTTATTGCGCCAGGATTGAATAACGATGGGATATTTATCGCCCCATTTGGCTTCTAAATCATCCAACGCGCTCTCGGCAGCGGACAGTGTTGCGGCTTTATACACGCATTTTAAATCGGCCATGAAGGCTTTCTGGTTTTTGCTGGCCACGTACTTCATCGAGTTGCGAATTTGATGAATGATGCAGTGTTGCACCTCAGTTTTCGGGTAAATACTTTCTATGGCTTCTGGAAAGCCTTTTAAGCCGTCTACGCAGGCAATCAGAATATCCTGAACGCCTCGATTATGGAGATCGGTCAACACACTCAGCCAGTGATGGGCGCCTTCTGATTCGGATAAATAAAGCCCCAGGAGCTCCTTTTTGCCGTCAATATTGAGGCCGAGGATGGTGTAAACAGCTTTGCTGATAAAACGGCCATTCTCTTTGATTTTATAGTGAATGGCATCGAGCCAGACAATGGGGTAAACCGCTTCTAAAGGTCGTTCACGCCATGCCTGAAGCTCCGGAAGAAGCTTATCCGTCACGGTATTAATGGTGCCGTTTGAGACATGAATGCCGTACAGGTCTTCAATGTGCATGCGAATGTCTTGATAGCTGGTTCCAAGCGAAAACAATGCAATAATTTTACGCTCCAGCTCATCAGTTAAATGCGTCTGATGTTTTTTAACCAGCTGCGGCTCAAATGAGCCGGCTCTGTCACGGGGTGTATCTAGTTCAAAACTGCCGGCAGGACTCTTGACTGTTTTTGACGTCGAGCCGTTCTTGCGGTTAGATTGCTCTTTATCACTGAGGTGCTCTTCAAGCTCAGCCTGCATCGCTGCTTCGGTGAGTTGTTTGATAAGCGGTGTCAGAATGCCGTCTTTGCCCGTGAGGTCTTTGCCTTCACGCAACTGCTTTAAAGCGGCATCCATGTCGAAATTGGTTTTGGTCATATGTCATCTCTTTTTTGCTTAGTTTAACGAAATGACACAGAATTCTGAACACTACCGTGTGAACTGCGAGATACTTGCGAAAATCGCTAATATGATAGAAATAAACAAAGTATCGGACAAATTCTTGAGTGGGAAATATAAGTGACGACACTTGACATCCGTGTTTCTATCATCCTCCTCAATACCCTTAATGACCCAGACTCTATCCCGATATGCCTGATGGAGGCTGGGAAATCTATCAGTGTAGTTTTCAAGGTATTTTTTATCGTCAAACACTTCTTTCTTCATCGTTGTGACGATAAAGGTCTTTAGTGATAATAAAAATATAGATATCGTTAGGAAGGCGGTGAAAGAGCTTGCTCGTAAATTTTTTGAATAAAAATCAAATATCGAACCATCACATGCAAAAAACACCAAGGCCCCAAACGCCAACCAAAATATAAAGCTGACGATAACAATTATCCAACCTAGACTTTTAGTTATGTGGAGCATTTTAGTTCTTTATCTTTGCCGTGAATCGCTTTTGCTTATCATTGTTCGCAGCGTTTATTAACTCTGTGATAATAGGATTGCCCTGAAGGGCGGCTGCTTTTCTTTTATGGATTTTTGTCAAAAAACCGTCATACTCTTGCTCACCAAAGTTTATCATATTGTCAAAAATATCAACTGTCTTAAGTCTGTTTGAGGCGTTTAAAACTTTAATTTTACCGCCTCTTAGTGATCTGTTTTTGACAAAAGTGTCTATCGCGCGGCCGATATCTGCGACTGGCCCGTCACCGTATACTACACATTCTGTTTTTCTATAAGCAAAAGTGCTCGCTGGAACATTGGCGCGGACATCGTCTTCTAACTCTGCAAATGTGTATTGGAAGCTCTTAATCCTGTCAAATTCCTCGAGAACCTTTTTTAAGCCTCCTTTTTCATATATGGCTGAAAAGTTAACTTCCACCTTAAATTTTTTTCTTAATTTTTTTTCCTTGTCGTCGTTTAAATCTTTTGTTTTTTTAGCAAGAACAGCCATTTTCCGCTTAAAAACAAGACATTCGAGAATTTCATTGAACTGCCTAACGGATGTAGAGTTATGGTAATGCTGATATATCCCAAGCCCGTTAATTTTGCTTATGAGAAAGTAGTTAACTTCGGTTTCGTCATTATCAAGGCTTTCTCGAGTCAGAGTCATCGTTTTCTTATCCAAAGTTAAGGAAGATGACTTGTCTTTTTCTGTAACTATAACTCCAACAATGTAATTAGAACTACTTTTGCTATCAAGATAGACGTACCTTGGATACGACAGTCCATCGTATAAAACTGGGGAGCTAGCTTCGTGAAACATAATTGTATCAAGGATATTTAAATCACCACTAACTTCGAATTGAAAACCATAATAATTTACTTGCATACAGCCACCCTGACTTTTTTATTATTTTTATTGTTCAAACCTACCGTGTTCCGGAACCCGTGACAAGCACGCCGGGTCATGTAATTATCGGAAATCCACAAATCATTATGATGTTAGTTAGCAACCAACCAGTTGACAGTTTGATTGGGAAGGGGAAGTTATGGGCAAAGGGAAACGATTAAAGGTAAGGTGTCGCCGGTTAAAGCGCTGGGTTGTGGAAAATGATGCGAAAGTGGTTCTGTATTCGGCTGTAATTGTCATGGCCCTGACTATAATCGTTTACTCCGCAGTTTTCTGGGATTTTAATTGGGGTGGGCCGGAAGGCTGGGCCGACTTTGGAGGATACTTTTCGGGAATTGTTACTCCGATTGTAGCATTAGGTTCTGCGTTCTTGTTTTATCGTTCATTGAAAATACAACGAATTGAATTTAGGCGAGCAAGTAAGGCAATGAAAGATACCGTAAAGCTTCATCACGAAGCAGTGTTAGCGCAACAGCGAGCGAATGAATTACTTAATGCCTCTGAGGAACTAAAGCAAAAAGCTCATATTCAAGGACAGTTAGAAAAATCTATTGAGCGTTATGCACGTGAGAAAGGTGCATGGGATACCAGTTTTGCTGATTTTTTTCCAAAGACGCGTATTGAGCGACTGTCGTTATCTTCGAGCTTCAGAAAGTTTGGGGCGGAAAAGTTAAAAAAAGCTTTGCCTAATAGTGTTAGTGAGCAAGAGTTAGGACGTTATATATTCAATTACATAAAAGTTAGCATTGATCTTCTTCAAGTAATGTCAAAGTACCTAAGAAACGGTAGGGATGTTCATACTTACCGCCACTATGTAATGGGAATTATGATAGAAAAGGGAAGCGTTAATAGATTTTTAAAAGAACTTGGATTTGAAGGTGAAGCATACTTGAATAGTTACAATAAAGAGGTAGATGCTTTCGGCGAATTGGATAACCGACTGTATAGGAATTGGTTTGACTATTCTGAATGAGTTAGATTTAGTAGTTATCATGAAAGATAATTTTTATTAAATTATTTTTGGGTGAGCGCGCAATCTGCAATGATATTAGTTGGGAAGAAGTTAGTTTAGAAGGGGATGTTATGGGCAAAGGAAGGGAACTGGAAAATAAGAAAGTAAGGCATCCGGATGTAGTGGCAGACTAAACCCGAACACTCTTTTAAGTGGTAGTAT